>Ga0209347_1000500_pt1 | contig 97346 bp, 87 predicted proteins | sample AutmiccommuBRH23_FD_187382 | JGI IMG/M metagenome (GOLD analysis project Ga0209347, IMG submission 187382) | Deep subsurface microbial communities from Mt. Terri, Switzerland - Autotrophic microbial communities BRH/23 (SPAdes) (version 2) | ecosystem: Environmental > Aquatic > Deep subsurface >...
TACGCGCACGCGCGAGCCGGTATGCACACCGGCGGGAATCTTGATCTCCAGTCGGCGGTCACCGATCTGGAGAATGCGGGTCGTGCCGTGATAGGCTTCTTCCAGCGTGATCTGGACGGGCTGCTCGAAATCGCGCCCCTTCATCGCCATGCCCGTCGGGCGGCGCGTCTGCGCGCCGGGGCCGCCACCCCCAAAGATGGTCTGGAAAAAGTCCGAGAATCCGCCACCACCCCCGCCGAACAGGTCGTCGAAATCCACATATTCCGTATAGACCCGCTGTCTGCCGCCACCCGGCCCGCCGCCAGTCGCCCACTGGGACCAGTCGAACGCGTTCGGGTCGCCGCCCGTCTGCTGGAACTGCTGCCAGTTCGCGCCGAGCTGATCGTACTTGCGGCGTTTTTCCGGGTCGGTCAGCACTTCATGGGCCTCGTTTATCTCTTTGAAGCGTTCCTCCGCTTCCTTGTTGTTCGGGTTTACATCCGGGTGATACTTGCGCGCCAACTTGCGATACGCCTGGCGAATCTCGTCACTGGTCGAATCTCGCTTGACGCCCAGCGTCTTGTAATAGTCCTTATATTCCATCCATCACGCTCCGTGCCTAGAATGAGCCGTTCCTGCTCTACTTACTGAGAATCCGCTGCGGGGCCAGCGGAGACAATTACCCTGGCCGGGCGCAGCAACTTCTGGCGATAGGTATACCCGCGCTGCTCCTCGCCGACGACGGTGCCCTCCTCGAGTTTGCTGGCAACCACCGCGATCGCTTCGTGCCAGTGAGGGTTAAAAGGCTGGCGCAGGCTATCTATCGGTCGAATATCCACCTGGGCCAATGCCCGCAGGAATTGCTGCCAGGTCAACTCTACGCCTTGGGCCACCGCGTCCCTCTCCGGGGCAAAGCGCAAGGCCCGCTCTAGATTGTCCCCCACCTCCAGCAGGTTGAGCACAAAAGCCTGTAGCTTGGCCTCTTCCATGAGCTCCGATCCTTCAAGCGCCCGCTTGATCGCCGATAACACGGCCGGATCGGGCGCGCGAGGCGTCTCCGAGGGTTCCTGCCGCTCGCCGACCTGGCTTTCCGCCTCCGGCTGGCTGGCGATTTCCTCCTGGGCCGCCGATGCTGGCGTAGAAGACACAGTCTGCGCTTGTTCTTCTGTCTGCTGAGCAGCCGTCTCGGGCGATCGTGCTTCCGACGTTCGGCGCACGGTAATGGGAATACGAATAATTGAGGGCATGCAATCTCCTGACGATACAGTTCGAATTTGCTTCTATTATACATGGCTGTATCGGTATTGTCAAGGAGATTAACAAAGAAGACTCAACTTTTATCATAGGACGAATGGCAGGAAATCCTTGACAAACCCTTCAGGATGTGCTATCATCCGGTTGCCTGGACTATAGGAGTTAACGCACCTGGCTATAGACTCTATTTGGAGGTATAACGATGACTCTTATGAGAAGGGATCCTTTTTATCGTGCCGCGCCTCCGCAGGGCGCTGCGGAACAGCCTGCTCCGGCTGACTTTGTGAGGCCATTCTCTCCATACGAGCTGGCCGTGGATATGTACGAGACGGGTGACGCGTTCGTGGTCACGATGTCTGTCCCTGGGGTCAAGCCCGAAGACATCGAGGTGACGATGACCGCGGATAGCCTGACCATCAAGGGAGAGCTGGCCGCCCCAGAGGGCGCTCAGGAGCAGCATTACGTATTCAGGGAGCGCCATTTTGGGAGTTTCGTGCGGACGATGGCGTTGCCCAAGGCCCGGCTAGACATCGATGCGGCCAGGGCCGAGTTTCATAACGGCCTGTTGACATTGACTTTGCCCAAGGCGGAAGAGGTCAAGGCCAGGGCTGTCCAAGTAAAGGTAAAGTAGCCCTTGAGTGTTGTCGCATCCGAGTCCCAATATTCAGGAGGGAACGAATATGACTATTAGCCGTTGGGAACCATTTAGAGATCTGATGACGCTGCGGGAAGCGATGGATCGTCTGTTTGAGGAAAGCTTTGTGCGGCCGGGTCCCCGCTGGCAAGGCTCTCAGGGCGCTGCCGCGCTGCCTCTTGATGCCTATGTGACCGATGAGGACCTGGTCATTACCGCGACGGTGCCGGGGCTGGACCCCGAGGATGTGGAGATCACCATCGAGGGAGATACCCTGACCATCAGGGGGGAATTCAAGGGGCCGCTGGATAATGTGGATTATCTCCTCCAGGAGCGGGCCTATGGCGCGTTCGCGCGCACGCTGCGGCTGAACCTTCCCGTGCAGGCCGACAAGGCCGAGGCGACGTTCGAGAATGGCGTGCTCACCCTGGTCATTCCCAAGCAGGAAGAGATCAAGCCCAAGACGATCAAGGTCACTACCAAATAGCTGCCCTGATCCTGGCTGATGCCTCTGCCAGGGAGCTTGGTTTGTGCAAAAGCCCTCTTGTCCCGAGTTATGTCATCGGGGCAAGAGGGCTTTATTCGTGACGGTAGTATCTCGTAGGCGCGGCTTCCATGATATTGTTGGCGAATGCTATGGGAAGCGCTATAGGCAGTTAAAACTGCACCGACCATTGCATCGCCATACATGGCGCACCTGCTTATGCAGGTTGATTTTCAGCCCACGAAGGTGGGCTTTGCAGTGGTTGCCGCGGTTTTAACCGCCCGATCTTGCATCTCGCATCAACAAAAACACCCCTCGACCACTGGTCGAGGGGTGTTTGGTGTTGCTTGATTGGGTCTAGTACTCGGGTCCACCCGCCGGAGCAGGCGCGGGCGGCTCGGGAAGATCGGTGATCAACGCTTCGGTGGAGAGAATCATCGCCGCGATGGACGAGGCATTCTCGACTGCCGAACGGGTCACCTTGGCTGGGTCGATGATCCCCGCCTCGAACATGTCCACGTACTCGCCCGAAATGACGTCGTAGGCGATGGCCGCGTCGCCAGTGTCCGCATGCCGACGGCGAACTTCCTGGATCACCACAGGGCCATCCTGACCGGCGTTCTCGGCGATGCGCCGCATGGGCATTTCCAACGCCCGGCGGACGATGGCAACGCCGGTATTTTCATCCTGCAGGGTCAACTTGACGTTGTCCAACGCCGGAATGGCGTTGATCAGGGCCACTCCGCCACCGGGGACAATCCCTTCCTCGACGGCAGCGCGGGTCGCCGACAGGGCGTCCTCCACGCGGTGCTTTTTCTCTTTCAGTTCCACTTCCGTGGCAGCACCCACGCGAATCACGGCCACCCCACCGGACAGCTTCGCCAGGCGCTCCTGGAGCTTTTCCCGGTCATAGTCCGAGGTTGTCGTTTCGACCTGGGCCTTGATCTGATCGATCCGCCCCTTGATCTCGGCCTCGGAGCCTTTGCCCTCGATGATGGTCGTGTCGTCCTTGGTGCAAACCACCCGACGCGCCTCACCCAGGTCGGCCAGCTTGGTCGTTTCCAGCTTGCGGCCCATCTCTTCGGTGATCACTTGCCCACCGGTCAAGATGGCGATGTCGCGCAGCATGTCCTTGCGGCGGTCGCCAAAAGCGGGGGCCTTGATCGCTACTACGTTCATCACACCGCGCAGCTTGTTCAGCACCAGCGTAGCCAGCGCCTCGCCGTCCACATCCTCGGCGATCACGGCCAGGTTGCGCCGCCCGGACTGGATCATCTTCTCCAGAACGGGAACGAGGTCCGAAGCTGCGGAAATTTTCTTGTCGTAGATCAGCACATAGGCGTCTTCCAGCGCGGCTTCGCCGGTTTCGGGGTTGGTGACGAAATAGGCCGAGATATAGCCGCGATCAAAGTTCATGCCTTCGACGAACTCGGTCTCGAACTCTAATCCCTTGGATTCTTCAACCGTAATGACGCCGTCCTTGCCGACCCGGTCCATCACGTCGGCGATCAGGTTGCCGATTTCCCGGTTAGCGGCAGAGATAGAAGCCACGTTGGCAATGTCTTCGCGGGTATCCACGGTGTGGGCCATCTCGCGAATCGCCTTCACCACGGCCTCGGAGGCGGCCTGGATGCCGTGCTTCAGCAGCATGGGGTTGGCGCCCGCGGCGACGTTCTTCATACCTTCGTGGACGATAGCCTGGGCCAGCACCGTCGCGGTGGTCGTGCCGTCACCGGCCACGTCATTGGTTTTGGTGGCCGCTTCTTTCAGAAGCTGCGCACCCATATTCTCGAAAGGATCCTTCAATTCGATCTCTTTTGCCACGGTCACACCGTCGTGGGTGATCGTGGGAGCGCCCCACTTCTTGTCCAGCGCTACGTTGCGGCCCTTGGGGCCCAGGGTAGTACCTACGGCTTCCGCCAGGATATCCAGTCCCTTTTTGAGGGACGCCCTGGCTTCCTCAGAAAACTTTAATTGTTTCTTGGCCATCTTATTACCTCCTACCTGTTTGCTGAATGAGTGATGTCAGCTATTCGAGAATGGCGAGGACGTCGTCCTCTTTGATGACGATCAACGTGCGGCGGTTCGACTTGACCTCGGTGCCGGCGTACTTGCCGTACAACACCTGGTCGCCGACCTTCAGGGCCATTGCCTGGCGTTCGCCGTTCTCCAGCCGGAGGCCCGGCCCGACGGCCAACACGGTCCCCTTCTGGGGCTTTTCCTTGGCCGTCTCTGGAAGGATGATGCCAGAGGCCGTCATCTGTTCATCTTCGATCGGCTCGATAACGACTTTGTTACCCAACGGTTTGAGGTTGACTGACATGGAATCTTCCTCCTGCTGATGTGGGTTTTGAAATCCCAAGACTAGTCTGTTTCCGTTAACATTTCCGAGAGGTTTTAGCACTCTCACCATGAGAGTGCTATTTCAGATGCAACTATACATCAAGCGAGATATTTGTGCAAATTGACTCTATGGAACATGCAGGGGTCGAGTATTTGGCCGGTTAAGGGGGTATGATACAGTGAGATCGGTATAATCCGCTACTGTTCAGTGCGTTGGTGCCCTTTCAGGGGAGGTCGGCTATGCTTTGCAGGACATACGTCGGTCGAAGGTCGCTCGCAGCCAGCACGTCGGGGGTCGTCACGCCGGTTAGCACCAGCGCGGTATCAATGCCCGCCTGGCGGCCCATGAGCATGTCGGTAGCCAGCCGGTCCCCTACCATCAGGCAGCGCTGCATGGGCACGCCCAGCCGGGCCACGGCGGCTTCCAGGATGTGCCGGGAGGGCTTGCCCGCGACAAGCTCCACCTTGCGGCCCGTGGTGGCCTCCAAGAAGCCGATCACCCCCGCGCAGTCTGGGATCTCGCCGCCTTCTACGGGGCAGGTTCTGTCGCCGTTGGTGGCGTAGAAACGCGCCCCGCGTGCCAGCGCCTGATGGGCCACGTTCAGCTTGTGATAGGTCAGCGTGCGGTCAAAGGCCGCCACGACGATGTCTATATCCTCTATCTGCTCGGTCAGGGTGAATCCTTCGCCGGACAGTTCGTCCAGCAGCGCCGTTTCCCCCACGACAAACAGCCGCTCGCCGGGATGGCGCTTCCGCAGGTAGTGCATGAGGGCCTGGGTAGAGTTGATGACCCCCTCGGTGGGCGTGGGGATGCCCAGACGGGTCAGCTTGGCGGCATAGCTGGACCCCGGCTCCAGCGGCTTGTTGGACAGGAACACCACCCGCTTCCCCGCCTCCCTGATCCAGGCAACGGTCTTTTGCGCGCCGGGGATCAGCCGCTCGCCCAGGTAGACGGTTCCATCCAGGTCCAGGATATAGCCCTCGTAGTGTGGTCCCTCTCTATGGCTCATTGTTGTGCGTTCTCCTGTGATTGGACGATCTGGATGGCGTTTATGTCAGGGATGACTAGGTCGGCGTGTTCCGCCAGCACCTCGCCGGGAAGTGCCCCCGAGGTGACGCCGATAGCCCAGCCATAACCCGCCTTACGGGCCATGTGCATATCTGCGATGGTATCCCCGATCATGGCTGCCTGGGCCGGGGGAATGCCCACCTGCCGACAGGCTTCCAGGGCCATCTCTGGCGCGGGCTTGTTCGGCAGCCCGTCGTCGCCGCAAACCAGGGCGGCGAACAAGGGGAGCAGTCCCAGTCGGGACAGGGTATGTTCCGTGGGCACGCGGTTGTCGGTGGTCACCACGGCCAGGGTGATCCCCACCTCTTGCAATCGTCCCAGTGTCCCGCGCACGTCCCCCACTGGCTCGATCAGCTCATCCAGGTTCAGGTGGGCGCGGGCGCTGATCTCGGCCTTTTCCGCCAGCGCCAGAGCCGCATCCCAGCCCCGGCACTTCCGATGGCGATACAATTGCCCGGCCACCAACAACACAATTTCCCTGGTAGTCGCCAGAGTTAGCGGCCCCAGCGGGTCCCACACATCCGTGTCGGGGTCATAGCCCAGGGTGTCGGCCACTCCCCGGAGAGTTGCTGCATCCAGGGGCGTCTCGGCCTGTAATGCGCCCATAAAGCGGGCAAACCAGGTGTGCCATAGCCTGTCAAAGGCGATCAGCGTGCCATCCTTGTCGAACACGACCAGGCGGGGGGCGAGCAATTTACCGGCAATCCGCAGCATGCGTCCTTTTCCTTCTCTCGTGGGCATTGGTCAAGTATTCCATGCTTTGCGCCAACTGTCAAAGCGGCTTCCCGACGGGATCATATATACATGGGATGATTCGGCGGGAGAGGGGGCGTGCGCGGCTCCCGGCTCCCCTCTTGGGATATCCCCGTGAAAACGTTTTGTCCCATCCCGCGTCCCAGGGTGGGACGAAACTCGTGACGCCCTGAAAGGGCGGGTGAGGGAACTCGCAGCCAATGCGGTTTGACACCCTGCGGCCCGTACCCTATAATCCGAGTAACCCTCTTTAGACGGGAGAAGCATTAACCATGAAGAACAGATTGCCGCCGGGTCTCATTGCCATAGCTGTCTTGCAGGTTATCCCGCTCCTGATCTTGCCCCCCAGCATGCTGACCGGGTTAAACGCCGTGGCCTGGGGAATCGTCGCCGTCCTGTTTGGTCTGCTTGCTCTTAACCTGTTGCGCAGGCGTGCCTGGAGCAGGATGGCAACTATTTTTGTGCAGGGGTTCAACATTATCGTGCGCCTGCTCATTCTATTGGGTGGTGCCACCCAGGCTACCGAGGCAGGAGTCGCCATCGACTACTGGATGGTGGGGACTTTTATCCTGTCCATGCTCGCCTCGGCAGTCGTGCTCTACTATGTGGAACAGCCCGACGTGCAGATGGCGATGCAGTAGCTCGAACGCCTACCGGGAAAATAGAAAAGCGGCTCCTCGTTTGTTAGGAGCCGCTTTTGCGTTCGGAGGACTACTGCTTTTCGTATACCTGGCCCTCGGCGGCAGGCGGTTCTGCCCGGCCCACCACTCCGGCCAGCACGATCATGGTGATCAGATAAGGGGCCATGCGCATAAACTGCGAGGGGATGGGCACCCGCAGGATTTGCAGCTTGGCCTGGAAAGTATCGGTAAAGCCAAAGATCAGCGACGCGCCGAACGCTCCAAAGGGGTTGTAGCTGCCAAAGATCAACGCGGCCAGCCCGATGAATCCCTTGCCCGCCGTCATCAGCTCATCAAAGCGTGGGACGGAACCCAGCACCAGGAAGGCTCCTCCCAGCCCGGCCACCATCCCGCCCAGGATCACGTTCAAGTAGCGCATGGCAAATACGTTGACCCCCAGGGTGTCGGCGGCGCGGGGGCGCTCGCCGATGGCGCGGGTGCGCAGGCCCCAGGGCGTGTAATAGAGCAAGACGTGGATCAGCACCAGCAGGCCCAGCATCATGTAGACGATGATGTTGGTCTCGAAAAAGATGGGACCCAGCAGGGGAATTTTGGAAAGGACCGGCACGGGCAGGTTTGGGAACTTGCCGGGGCTGTTCAACTCCTGGAAGGTAGACAGGAACTTGGCGCTGATAAAGCTGGTCCCGCCGATGGCCAGGATGTTGATGGCGGTTCCGGCGATTACCTGGTTTACCTTGAACCGGATGGAGAGCACGGCCAGCAGCGCCCCCAGCAGGCCGCTGGCGATCAGGGAAGCGATCAGGCCCACCCACAGGCTATGGGAGATGCTGCCCACCAGCGCCGACACTAACGCCGCCGTCAGCATCATCCCCTCGATGGCGATGTTCACGATGCCCGACCGCTCGCACAACAGCCCGCTGAGCGCGGCCAGAGCGATGGGCGTGGCTCGTTGCAGGGTGGTTTCCAGAATGCCCACCAGATTCAGCCCCTTGCCTCGCGCCGCCCAGGCCAGGAACCCGATGGTCAGGAACAGCGCCACCAGCCCCAACATCGCGCCCTCGGCGCGGCCAAACCCCTTTGCCAGTTGCCAGGTTCCCAGGACCACTGCCGCCAGCGACATGGCGTACAGGCTGGGCAGGACGGGCAAAACCAGATCGGAGATGGGCAGCGCCGCCGTTTGCCGACCAGGGTTCAACCCGAACGTGGCGGTCTGGCCCGGTTCGCTAGTCGTGGCGAACAGCAGGTAGATGGCCGCCCCGATGACGATGAACAGGATGCCCATTACCCGGCTGCGTTGTAGCGCCTGTCTATCCAGCACTGCTGCTTGCTTGGTTACGGTCATGCCCCACTACCTTTCCGTATCGCCTGCTCCATGAGAATGCTCCTATTCCACCGACTCTGCCCCGGCCTCAGCCGCAGCCTCAGCCGCAGCCTCAGCCGCCGTCGAAGCTTTGGCCGGTCCGGCCTTTTTCCCCTTGGGGAGACGATAGATCATGCGGATGATCTCGGGCGCGGCGACAAAGATGATGATTGTGGCCTGCAGGATGGAAATAATGTCGATGGGGATACTGGCCACCGACTGCATGCGGGTTGCTCCTGCGCGCAAGATGCCGAACAGCAGGGAGGCCAACACCACGCCCACCGGGTGGCTCTTGCCCAACAAGGCCAGCGCGATGGAATCGAACCCATATCCGGCGGAGAAGGCGTTGGGCATATAGTGCGTCAGGCCGCTGATCTCGTTGGCAGCGGCCAGCCCGGCCAGCCCCCCGCTGAGGAACATGGCCAGGACGAAATTGCGCGTCAGGCTCATCCCTGCGTAGCGAGCTGCGTGCGGGTTGGCTCCCACCGAGCGCAGCTCAAAGCCGACGGTGGTCTTGAACAGCAGCCAGTAGACGGCAGCCGCGCAGGCCAGTGCCAAAAAGAACCCCGCATGAAAGCGAATGGGGCTGGGAAAGAGCGATGGCAACATGGCGCTGGGCTGAATCTCGGGCGAGACGGGCGTGAACCCGCCGGGGCGCTGCATGGGACCGTTCAGCAGCCAATCGGACAGCGCAAAGGCGATATAGTTCATCATGATGGTGTTGATCACCTCATGCGCGCCGGTCAGCGCCTTGAGCAGGCCGGGGATAGCACCCCACAGCCCGCCTCCTATTACGCCCGCCAGCAACGTCAGAGGCAGGTGAATGTAAATCGGCAGCCCCTTGAGGCTATACCCCACAAAGACGCACGACAACCCGCCAATGAAATATTGTCCTTCTGCCCCAATGTTGAACAGGCCCGCCCGGAAGGACAGCGCCACCGCCAACCCCACCAGGATATACGGGGTCGCTACTACCAGGCTCTCCATGATGGGGTAAAAGGCCTGGGGCAATAGCGAGGGGTCGCCTTGCAGCCAGGCGCGCACTACCGCTGCCATGCGGCTGGGATTGCCGATGGCCCCCTCGAACAGGGCCGCATAGGTCCGACTGACCGACTGCCACGCAGCCCGCAAGCCCACCGCGGGCTTTTGGAGAAAATTCAGGTGGATGGTAACGCCCGGCCCCAATTGGGGGTATAGCTCGCGCGCTGTTTCCAGGGAGATTTGCTCTTGTTCGTCTTCTACCTGGGCCACCACCCGCTTTGCAGTCCCGTCCACCTCCACCAGATCCCCCATGCTGACCTCGGGAGGATGATGCCAGAGGGCTTCCTCCAGGGATATCTGCGTGTCGGCGTTGGTGAAGGGGTCGGCAACCTGTCGGGGGATGCGCGTAAAGGCGGCGATCACTTCCAGGTCCGTGACCAGGATCAATAACCCGCCGAGCACCAGAGCGGTGAAAATAGCCAACAAGGGGAGCAGGAATCCCTGGCCCCATCCGGCATGCCGGGGCTGTCGCCTGGAGGCCGGGCGCTGCTTACCGTTGGTCGGTAGGTTCGTTCGGTTGCCCTCTACACTGCTCAAAGGTGCCTCCTTCGGCTAGCGCTCGTCTGGAGAGGACGCGCGTTCATCTTCCGTATATCCGGCCATTAGCAGGCCCAATTGCTGCCGCGTAACCTCGTCGGGCTTGACTACGCCCGTCAACCGGCCCTTGTACATCACTGCGATCCGGTCTGATAGCGCCACGATCTCGTCGAGTTCGGAGGATACCAGCAGAATCGCCGTGCCCGCGTCGCGGGCGGCCAGGATGCGCTTGTGAATATATTCCACCGACCCGACGTCCAGCCCGCGCGTAGGCTGCGAGGCAATCAGCAGCTTGATCGGCCGGCTAAACTCGCGGGCGACGATCACCTTTTGCTGATTGCCACCGGAGAGGTTGGCCACGGGTGCGTCGATGCCGGGCGTGCGAATGTCAAACTCGGCCACCCGCCGGACGGCGTTCTCCCGAATAACCCTGTCTTGCAGGGTGATCCCCCTGGCATTGGGCGGGAGGTAATAGGTGTTTAGCATCAGATTATCCGCTACGGGGAAATCTAGCACCAGACCGTCTCGCTGGCGATCTTCGGGGACGTGGGCCACGCCCAATTCGGTGACTTGCCGGGGCGACGCGTGCGAGATGTCTTTGCCAGCGATGGAAACGCGCCCATCGTTCATCGCCCGCAGGCCGGTCAGCGTCTCGACGAGTTCCGTCTGCCCGTTGCCCTGTACCCCTGCCACCCCGACGATCTCCCCGGCGCGCACCTGGAGCGAGAGGCCATCCACGGCCAGGCCGTGACGGTCATCCAACACCCGCAGGTCGTGGATGTCCAGCACGGTATCCTGGGGGGCAGCAGGCTCTTTGTCTAGCTCTAGCTGCACCTCGTGGCCGACCATCAGCGCGGCGAGCGCGTGCTCGTCCGTCTCGGCCGGGTGGGTAGTGCCCACCATGCGCCCCAGCCGCAGAACCATGACCCGGTCGGCCAGAGTCAGTACCTCTTTGAGCTTGTGGGTGAAAGATGACGGATTTGCCCCGCTCGATCAGGCCGCGAATGATACGGAACAGGTCGTCCACTTCTTGCGGGGTCAGCACCGCCGTCGGCTCGTCCAGAATGAGAATATCCGCGTTGCGGTATAACACTTTGACGATCTCGACCCGCTGCTGTACGCCGACGGGCAGGTTACGAATGCGCGCATTGGGGTCTACATCGAGGCCATAGGTGGTCGAAATCTCCTGGATGCGCCGGGAGGCTTGGCGCCGGTCCAGGAAGATGCCGGTGCGCACCGGTTCATCGCCCAGCACCACGTTCTCTGTGACCGTCAGCGGGGGGACGAGCATAAAGTGTTGGTGGACCATGCCGATGCCCTGGGCGATGGCGTCACTGGGGCTGTGGATGGTGGTTTCCTGCCCCCGAATGATGATCTGCCCTTCATCCGGGGCATACAGGCCGTAGAGGGTGTTCATCAGGGTGGTTTTTCCCGCCCCGTTCTCTCCTAGTAGGGCCAGGATTTCCCCCTTGTTCAACGTGAGATCAATATGATCGTTGGCCAGGACGCCGGGGAAAGTTTTGGTGATACCGCGTAATTCGAGGATATGGGCCAACGCCTGCGGGCGAACTGGGTGGGCCGCCCGACGAATCATCCGCATCGTACAGACTGATTAACCATCATGCTCCCTGCAAGAGGGAGCATGATGAGTCAGGCTTCACGGCAATCCGGTGAGGGACTGCGTTTGCAATCCCTCACCGGCTAGGATACTGCTATTGAATCGAAACGCGCAGACTACTCGCGCCCCAATTCCAGAGCCTTGTTGGCTTCGGCCACGGCCTCGTCCAGAGCGTCCTGTGGCTCGGCGATCCCCTCGAACACCTTGACCATCATGTCCTCGAGGATGGTGCGGATTTCCTGCTCGCCGCGCACGCCCGGCTCGGGATAGCCGTACGGCATGATCGTTTCGAACTGTTCCTTGGCAACCGGCTCTTGGGTAAAGTAGTCACCCATCAGGGCAGCCGCCGAGGCGCGCACCGGCATGTAACCGGAGACGGAACCCCACTTGGCGGTTTGCTCGGTATCGGTGAAGAACTTCATGAACAACCAGGCAGCCTTCTGCTTGGCCTCGGTTGATTTAAAGGCCACAAAGCTACCACCGTAGAGCACGGTCTGGGGATTTTCAGGATCGGACTGCGGGATGATCGTCTGGCCCCATTCCTGCACGTTACCGCCAGCGTCTTCAATGGCCTTGCGGTAGTAGTACGTACCGGAGGTGGAGGCCATGGTGAAGGCCACGTTCCCCTTGCCAAACTCGGACTGGTCGGCGTAATCGCCTTCCGGCTTGTAGGCCCCACCGGACTCGATCAGGCGGACCATCATGGCCAGGGCTTCTGCGCCTCCGGGGCTGTTGAACACGGCTTCTTGCTGATCCTCGTCCAACTGGGCAGCGCCACGGCTGTACAGCCAGGCGTCAAAGGTCGAGGCCGACTCGTAGTAGGCATAACCGTGCTTGCCAGTCTTTTCCCAGATGTCGTTGCACTGCTGCTCGAACTCTTCCCAGGTCTTGGGCGGCGCGTCGTACCCTGCGGCCTTGATCAGGTCGAGGTTGTAGTACATGCCCACGGCGCTCTTGGCGAACGGGAAGGCATAGTACTGGTTGCCATACTGCGGGAAGCGGCACTCGGCCAGATACCCGGGGAAGATGTCGGCCCAGTCTTCTTCAGTCAGGCCGAGCACGGGGTCGTTCATGTACTCATCCAGGGACAGCGCAGCGTCCGCCTTCAAGAAGTCGGAAACCTGCGACGGATACTGGATGGTCAGGTCAGGGGTGTCGCCCGCCGCGATGGCGGCCAACAGCTTCTTGTACAGATCGGTGTAGTTGCCCTGGAACGTGGCTTCTACGGTGATCTCGGGATACTGCGCTTCAAAGTCCGCGACGATCTCTTCCAACAGCTTGCCACGGAAATCATCGGGGGCCTGGTTGTGCCAGAACACCAGCGTGACATTCTCGCCGATGATATTGCTGTTATCCACGGCTTCACCCTCGGCCTCTTCCTCTGCGGGGGCCTGTTCCGGGGCGGCTGTTGGCTCTGGGGCTTGAGTTGGCGCCTCAGTAGCTTCCGCCTTGACTTCCTTGGTTGGTTCTGGGGCTGTTGTTGGGGGTACTGGCGTCGGCGTTGGCCGCGCACAGGCGCCCAGTAGCAGCGACAGGACAACCAGTACGCTCACTACTGCGAACAAGTGACGCATTTGTTTCCTCCTCAGTGTTTGTGTTCTACGAACCGGAAAGGTTTACGTATGGATACACGCTCACTTGAGCGACGCGTTCACCTGAGCGATACGCTCGTTTGAGCGAGATTCCCAGAGATAAGAGTCCTGAGAAGAAAATGCGGGACCCTGAGTGATGGGTGGGTTGGATGTGCAGCAGCGCAAGAGCCGCTATGGGCAACGCTGCTATTGGCACTGCCGGAATGGCGCCGCCATAATGGCGCACATGCCCAGAAAACCGGCGCGTGCCAGACCCGCAACCTGAGCCATTATAGTCCCATTGAATGGCACGCGCAAATGCTTCCAGCCCTAACCCGTAGGTTCCAACTCCCCCAGCGCGTACAGGATGGCTGCCAACGCGACGATCCCGGCGGTCTCGGTGCGCAGGATGCGCGGCCCCAGGGATACCGGCTGTGCCCCCTGCTGGCGGGCCAGCTCTACTTCCCCACTCTCGAAACCCCCTTCCGGGCCGATGAACAGGTCTACCTGTTGTGGTACAACGCTCTGCTCTTCCAGAACGGCCCGCAAAGGCCGGGCGGAGGGTTCTACCGTGGCGATCAGGGACAAGTTGCCGGTAGCGTCTGCCAGGGCTTGCTCCAGGGGCACGGGCGGGGTTAGCTCGGGCACGCGCGCGCGCCCCGACTGTTCGGCGGCCTCGGTGAGGATGCGCTGCCAGCGCTCTAGCTTTTTCTCCGAGACGTCGCTTTGCAGCAGCGAGCGCCGCGTGATGACCGGCGTAAAGCGGGCCACGCCCAACTCGGTGCCCTTTTGCAGCACCCAATCGAGCTTTTTTTCTGACGTAAGGGCCTGATACAAACAGAGGTGCGTGCGGGGTTCCGTCTGGGGTTGCCAGCGGTTAACAGGGTGGACCTGTACGCCGTGGGGGGTAAGCTGGTCCACCTCTACCTCTACCGCCCATCCTGAATTATCCAGCAGGACGATGTGGTCGCCGGGGCGCATGCGTAGCACACGCCCCAACTGATGAGCCAGAGGACCCGTCAGGCTGAGGCGCTCGCCTTCCAGCCAGGACGGGGGCACAAAGAACCGGTGCATGGTGCTCAGTCCTTTTGGCAGATAAGAGCTACCCAGTCCTTCTCTTCCAGGCGTTCTATCAGCGTAAGGCCGACTTCTGCCAGCCTTTCTATCACCCGATCTGCCCCTTCGGAGATAATCCCCGAAGCGACCACCCAGCCACTCTGGCGGACGGCGGCGGCAATCCCTGGGGCCATCACGACGATCACCCCGGCCAGGATGTTCACCAGCGCCAGGTCATAGTAATCCTGCAGGGTGTGCAGGGGGATTTCGGGACTGCGGTCACTGCCGGGGAGCGTACCATGCGCCACCTTGATGGTGTCCTGCACCTTGTTGAGGGTGACGTTCTCCTGGGTGGCGGCAACCGAGATGGGGTCCACGTCGATGGCCATCACGCTCTCCGCCCCTTGCAGGGCCGCCGAGATGGCCAGGATGCCCGATCCGGTGCCCACGTCCAGCACGCGCATACCCGGTTGCAGGACGCGCTCGATGGCGACCAGGCACAATCTCGTGGTGGGATGTTGGCCGGTGCCAAAAGCCATGCCGGGGTCCAGGTGGATGATTACCTCTCCCGGCTGGGGGGTGTACTCTCGCCAGGTGGGCACGATCACCGTGCGCTGGCCGACGTGCTGCGGAGGGAAATAGGCTTTCCACGACTCGGCCCAATCTTCAGGTTCGAGCGTTCTGATATGCGGTTCCGAGATGATGTTGCTCCTGCTCAGCAGCAGCAGCGCGATCTCTAATTTTTGCAGGGTCTCCTCGTCCCAGACGGGCAAAAAGCCCTTAATCGTCACCCTGCCGTCTGAAGTCGAGGGCGCTTGGTCGAGGTTCTCCTCGACGACCGCGCCCCCTGCACAATAACGGCCCAACAGGGCCGTTAGGTCGTCCGTGGCTTCGCGTTCAGCCTGGACGCTGATTTCTGTCCAACGTTGTTGTTTAGTCGTTGCCATTATCTATATACCCAACGCATCCTTGAGGCGTTCAAAAAGATTCTTTTCTCCCTGCGGGACGACATTGCCGCCCAGCGTTTTGCCCAACTCGCCCAGCAGCCGCTTCTGTTCGGCATTGAGATTAGTCGGGACGGCCACATTCACCATGATGATCTCGTCGCCGCGCCCGCCACGGTTCAAGCGGGGCACTCCCTCTCCCCTGAGTCGGAACACGCTGCCGGTTTGCGTGCCAGGCGGGATGGAAAGCTTTTCTTCGCCCTCCAACGTCGGCACGGTGATCTCGTCACCCAACGCCGCCTGGGCGATGTTGACATTGATGCTCAACAGGACGTCATCCTCGCGCCGCTGGAAATACTTGTGCGGCTTGACGTGCAGCACTACATACAGGTTGCCCGCCGGGCCGCCCTGGGTTCCCGCTTCCCCTTCGCCGGTGATGCGGATGCGCGTGCCGTCATCTACCCCTGCCGGGATGTTAATGGACAGCTTGCGGCTGCGCTCCACCGTCTGCGTCCCGTGGCACGTTGAACAAGGCGTCTGCACGATCTCCCCCGTGCCGCCACAGCGCGGGCAGACGGAGACATTCACAAACGAGCCAAAGATGGACTGCTGAGCGCGACGCACCTGACCCGTGCCGTTGCATTCGGGGCAGCGAATGGGCGTCGTACCCGGCTCTGCGCCCGTTCCGCGGCAAGTGGGGCACACCTCGTGTCGGCTGACCTCGATCTCCTTCGCGACGCCGAACACGGCCTCCTCGAAGGTGATCTGCATATCATACCGCAGGTCGGCGCCCCGGCGCGGCCCCTGACGGCCTGCCGTGCGTGTGCCAAAACCGAAAAAGTCCTCGAAAATATCTCCGAGGTCTCCAAAGCCACCAAAGCCAAAGCCGCCCATATCCCCCTGGTTGACACCCTCATGGCCGTAGCGGTCATACAGGGCCCGCTTCTGGTCGTCCGAGAGGATATGATAGGCTTCGTTGATTTCCTTGAAATTGCTTTCCGCATCTGGGCTTTTGTTGACGTCTGGGTGATGCTGGCGTGCTAACCGGCGATACGCGGAGCGGATTTCGTCCTTGCCCGCGGAGCGTGGCACTCCCAGGATTTCGTAATAGTCACGTTTAGCGGAAGACATGTACCTGACCTATCTCTCACAAATGGATTTTACATATGCCGCCGAGTAGTGTACACCGATTACAGGGCAGCGTCAAAGCAGAGACAACCTGGAAACAATGCTTCCAGGTTGTCTCTAGATATCTCAATTCAGAGGTTCCTAGACCTCGCGGAATTCGCCTTCGACCGTTTCCTCGCCCTCGGGGCCACCGCCTTGCTCGCCACCGGGAGGGGGCGTGGGGCCGCCACCGGGCTGCTGCTCGTACATCGAGGCGCCCACTTGCTGCAACGCCTGGGAAAGCTCGCTGCTGCGCTGGCGCATCTGGTCGACGTTGCCGCTCTGCACGGCGTCGCGCACGGCCTGAATCTTGCTCTCGATGTCGGCCCGTACGTCCGCCGCCACCTTGTCGCCCAGCTCGCGGAGCGTCTTCTCGGCGGTGTAGGCCAGGGTGTCGGCCTGGTTGCGCTGCTCGATCTCTTCCTTCCGCCGCTTGTCTTCCTGCGCGTGCGCCTGCGATTCGTGCACCATCCGATCGATCTCTTCTTTTGTGAGACCGCTAGAGGCGGTAATGGTGATCTTTTGCTCGCGGCCGGTAGCCCGGTCCTTGGCGGACACGTGCAGGATACCGTCGGCATCGATGTCAAAGGTCACCTCGACCTGCGGCACACCACGCGGCGCGGGCGGGATTCCGTCCAGCACAAAGGTGCCCAACTGCTTGTTATCAGCAGCCATAGGGCGCTCGCCCTGCACCACATTGATCTGCACCTGCGTCTGGCTATCGGACGCGGTGGAGAATACCTGGCTCTTGCGGGCGGGGATGGTGGTGTTGCGCTCGATGAGCGGCGTCGCCACGCCACCCAGGGTCTCGATGCCCAGGGTCAGCGGGGTCACGTCCAGCAAGAGCACATCTTGCACCTGGCCGCCCAGCACGCCAGCCTGGATAGCAGCGCCCACGGCAACCACCTCATCCGGGTTCACGCCCTTGTGCGGGGCCTTTTTAAAGATGTCCTCGACGGTGCGCTGTACCAGCGGCGTACGGGTCTGCCCACCCACCAGGACGACCTCGTCAATGTCACTCACCGTCAGGTCGGCGTCGGTCAGGGCCTGGCGCACCGGGCCGGTGGAACGATCCACAAGCGGTCCTACCAACTGCTCCATCTTGGAGCGGGTCAGCGTCATATTCAGGTGCTTGGGGCCGCTGGCATCGGCGGTGATAAAGGGCAGGTTGATGTCCGTCTGCTGCGTGGTCGAAAGCTCGATCTTGGCCTTCTCCGCGGCTTCCTTCAGGCGCTGTAGGGCCATCCGGTCCTGGCGCAGGTCAATCCCTTGTTCCTTGCGAAACTCCTCGGCGATCCAGTCCATGATGGCCTGGTCAAAGTCATCGCCACCCAGGAAGGTATCCCCGTTGGTGGACCGAACCTCGAAAACTCCCTCGCCGATGTCCAGGATCGAGATATCGAACGTGCCGCCGCCCAGGTCATATACGGCGATCTTTTCATCCTTTTTCTTATCCAGGCCATAGGCCAGCGAAGAAGCCGTCGGCTCGTTGATGATCCGCAGCACTTCCAGGCCAGCGATCCGCCCAGCATCCTTGGTGGCTTGCCGCTGCGAGTCGTTAAAGTAAGCCGGGACGGTGATGACGGCCTGCGTGACCTTTTCGCCGAGGTAAGCCTCCGCGTCGGCCTTGAGCTTGGCCAGGATCATCGCCGAGATCTCGGCAGGCGAGTATTCCTTGCCGCCCATTACGACCCAGGCGTCGCCGTTGTCCTTCTCCACAATCTTGTACGGGAGCACCTTGCGGGCCTTTTGCACCTCAGGGTCGGTGTACTTGCGGCCCATCAGGCGCTTGATGGAGAAAATCGTGTTCTCCGAGTTGGTGATGGCCTGGCGTCGCGCGACCTGGCCTACCATCCGCTCTCCCGTTTTGGGGTTCACGGCTACCACGGACGGGCACAGGCGGCTGCCCTCTGCGGTGGGGATGACAGTCGGCTCCCCACCTTCCATCACGGCGATCACCGAGTTTGTTGTTCCCAGGTCAATTCCCACTATTCTGGCCATAATATAACTTTCTCCTATTCTTCAGGTTTCATTTTGCGGGTAACCGCGCGATTGAGCTATTATTCCTGTTCGTTGGTCGGGCTGGTCTCGCCCGTTCCGGGTCCCGTGGAGACTTGGACGAGCGTCGGCCTCAAGATCAGGTCATCGAGTTTGTATCCCCGTTGTAGTTCCCCCATGACCATGCCAGCCGGATACTCCTCACTCTCCTCCTGAAGCAAGGCGGAGTGATAGTTCGGGTCGAAGGGTTTGCCGACTGCTTCGATAGGCTCGACGTTGTACTCGTCCAACAGGCCGTCCATCTTGCGCTTGATGAGCACAACCCCCTCTACCCAACCCTGTTCGGCATACTCCGCCGGGACATTCTTGAGCGCCAGATCCAGGTCATCGAGGATTGGCAGAAATCGCCGCAGCACGTCCATCGTGATGTGCGTAGTCTGCTGGGCTCGGTCGCGGTCCTGGCGTTTCCGGTAGTTGGAAAAGTCGGCCAGGGTGCGCCGGTATTTGTCGAGCAGTTCGTTGGCCTCATTCCGCAGCCGCTCGTTCTCTTCTTGGAGTTCCTCTAGCTCCGTCTTGGTAGCCGTTTCCTCCTGTGCGTTCGCTTCTCCCTGTTGCTCTTCTACCACTCGATCTTTATCATTCTCCATACCAGCATCCCTTCATCCAGGTTTTGCACAAACCATCCCCCTGCAACTTGGTTCGGGGGGACGCCTACAAGGACCCGGCGCTGTACATGTCAGCGATCAGGCCGTCCATGAGCTGAGCGATGTACTGGACTGTCGAGATGACGCGGGGGTACTGCATACGCGTCGGTCCCATAATGCCCAGGACTCCGCTCGCCTTACCCTTGATACCGTAAGGCGACAACACGAGGCTAATATCCACGATTTCCTCGTGCAGCCCCTCGCCGCCAATGATGATCTGCACGCCGTTGGCGTTCAGAATGCGGCTGAGGACCGTCTCCAGAAAATCGCGATGCTCAAAAAGCTCGACCAACTGGCGGAGCTTGGCCGCGTCCACGAACTCGGGTTGATGCAACACGTTCACCAGACCATCCTGATAGATGTTCCTGAACAAGCGTTGATCGGCCTGGTGCATCTGCAAGAGTACATGCTGCAAGACCTCGGCCTCCAACCCTTGCAGCCCGGTCAGTTCCGGGTTCGTGCTACTGCGAATGTCCCGTACTGTGCGGTTCTTTAATAGCTCGTTCAGCTTATTGGAGATCTTTTTCAACTCATCCTGGTTCACAGGAACGTTCGTCGAGAGCATTTCCTGATAGACACTGCTATCTTGCAGCACCAGGATCATCAGGCAGAGCGTGTCGCGGATGGACACGATCTCCAGATACTTGTATCGCGAGTTCACGGCGTGAGGCGGGGTCACCAGCGATGCCGATTGGGCCTTGCGCGCCAGAATGGCCGCGGTCAGGCGCATCCACTGCTCCAAATCCAGGTGGATTTGATGGAACTGGTGCCGGATCGTGTGGCGTTCGATGACAGGCAAATCCACCTGCTGCATTAACCGCTCGACGTAGTAGCGATACCCTTTGACCGTGGGGATACGACCCGCCGAGGTGTGCGGCTGGGTCAAATATCCCAGTTCTTCCAGGGTAGCCAGCTCGTTTCTGATGGTAGCAGAGCTGATCTCCAGACCCCCGATTTTCTGGACCGTTCCCGACCCAACCGGGTTCGCTGTAGAGATATACTCCTGAACGAGTACGCGGAATATTTCACTTTGCCGGGGAGAGAGATCTCTCTCCGGAGTTGGGCTGTTCATTTCCATACGGATACGTCCTATCGACAATCTCTCTACGGCTTTAGCAATCCTTGTTAACGAGTGCCAGCATCATAGCACTCCTGACATTGGGTGTCAATCGAGCCCGATGAAAATGACCCCAAAAGCGGTCTGGGAAGGCTCAAGCGCGTAATTTATGTCTATCTATTAGCAATCTATCTATAAGACTGCTAACATGATAGCATATTGAGTGCCCATTGTCAAGTTTTATCCAGTACAAGCTATCAAGAACTGATGCTTCCTCTGGAGCGCCCGGCATGCATGCCGCGGCACCCCTGCCGGCTTTTGGTAGCCTCGGTACTACGGGGGAGGCCGGCATGCATGCCGGGCGCTCCACATGGCGATCATTTCAACTCCCAGGCGTTCGCTTCCCTTGCGATGGGCTGGGTTTCGTGCTACTATCCTGATCGTGTTTATAGCATCCGTCCAGGTGGGCAGGAGGTATATAGTGGAAATCAACGTCCAGGTAGGGGCGATTCAAGGAGTATCTTCGGATCTAATTGTAGTCAACCTTTTTCAGGGAGTCGAACAGCCCGTCGGGGCTACGGGCGTGGTAGATAGCGCCCTGGGTGGCGCCATTCGCGACTTGATCGCGGCGGGCGATTTCAAGGGCAAGGCCGAAGAGCTGGTCCTGCTCTATTCGCGGGGCGCCATCCCGGCCAAACGCGTGCTGGTCGTGGGTCTGGGCGCACAGGAGGAATTTAGTGTGGACGTGGTGCGCCGGGTGGCGGCAGTCGCCGCCCGCAAGGCCCGCGAGTTGGGCGTCACGCGCTATCACTCCATCGTGCATGGCGCTGGCACGGCAGGCCTGGACCCCGCCGAGGCCGCCCAGGCCGTGGTAGAAGGCTCCCTGTTGGGCAGCTATCGCTTTGATGTGCACAAGACCCGCCAAGAAAACCAGGAGCCTGAGCTGGAGGCCCTGACGCTGGTGCAGCTCGACGAGGCGTCTCTGCCTGCAATCCAGGCGGGAGCGCGCGTCGGGCAGGTGGTGGCCGATTCCGTCTCGCTGGCCAAAGACCTGATCAACCAGCCGGGAAATTACTGCACCCCTACCCTGCTGGCCGAAGTAGCCGAACAGGTAGCGGCCAAGGCGGGGCTGGCCTTCCAGGTGTTGGGCGAGCGCGAGATGGCCGAGTTGGGCATGGGGGCGTTGCTCGGAGTGGCCCAGGGGTCCAGCGAACCCGCCCAATTCATCATCCTGGAACACAATGCCGACCGGGCAGACCTGCCGACCTACGTGGTCGTGGGCAAGGGCATCACCTTTGATTCGGGAGGGATTTCCCTCAAGCCCTCTGATGGCATGGAGCATATGAAGGAGGATATGGCCGGAGCTGCCGCCATCCTGGGAGTGCTGCACGCCGTCGGGATGTTGGATCTGCCGCTGCACGTGGTCGGGCTGGCCCCTGCCACTGAGAACCTGCCGGGTGGCCGCGCCTTCAAGCCGGGCGACGTATTAAGCTCCATGTCTGGCACGACCATCGAGGTCATCAGCACCGACGCCGAGGGGCGGCTGATCCTGGCCGATGCCCTGAACTATGCCGCCCGCTACCAGCCCAAGGCGGTGGTGGACGTGGCAACCCTCACCGGCGGGTGCGTCGTGGCTCTGGGGCATGTGGCGGCGGGACTGATGGGTAATAACTCCGATCTGCTCCAGGCCCTCAAAGAAGCCTCCAACCAGACGGGGGAAAAGGTGTGGGAGTTGCCCTTCTTCAAGGAATACGAGGAACAGATCGAAAGCGACATCGCCGATGTCAAGAATAGCGGTGGTCGCGCGGCTTCGGCCATCACTGCCGGTCTTTTCCTGCGCAAATTCGCCGGGGATTACCCCTGGGCGCACCTGGACATTGCCGGGATGATGGCCGCCGAGAAGACCAGGGGTTATGCTACCAAGGGCGCTACCGGCTTTGCAACGCGCCTGCTGATTCGCTGGCTGCGCGATCGGGCGAATCAGGCGTAAGGAGTTCAGCCTTGCCGCACATTGTCTGACTATCAGGCCCTCTTCAGATGAGGGGGGCCTGTTGTTCGCACGCTTTGTAGCCAGCTTCAAGGCAGGTGTGCATGAAGACACTGGGGAATTATCGCGGCTATGTAATCCTATCGCTGCTTTACGCTCTCGGCCTGGGAGGGTACGTATTATACGACCGTTGGCCCCGGCCCGAGCCGATTGCCATTGTGCAGCCCACCCCCACGGCTACTGCCACGCCCGCGGCTACTGCCACGCCTGCGCCCATGCGGGTGCACGTGGTCGGCGCCGTCCGACAGCCCGGCGTGTATGCGCTGGAACCGGCCAGCCGATGGGCCGAAGCCGTCGCAGCCGCCGGGGGCATGGCCGCCGACGCCGATCAGGAGCGGGTGAATCTGGCCGAACGCCTCCAGGATGGTCAGCAGGTGTATATCCCCCGCGTGGGCACTCCTGCGCCCCCCAGTCCCACCCCGGTGCAACTTGGGCCGCCCGCCGAGCAGGCCGCCGACCCGAAGGACGCCGACCCGGAGGACGCTGGCTCGCGGAGCGCTGACCTGCAGGTCGCTATCTCACAAGGCGCTGCCGACATTACCGCCAAAATCAACATCAACACCGCCTCGCTGGCCGAATTGGACACCCTGCCAGGCATCGGCCCGGTCTATGCCCAGCGCATCATCGCCTATCGAGAGGCCCACGGCCCCTTTACCGAGATCGCCCAGATCACCGAGGTTCACGGAATTGGACCGGTTACGTTCGAGCGGATTCAGGAATTGATTACCGTCGAGTAAGAGCAGGCTGCCTGCCGAAAAAGATCGTATGAATTTATGGTGTATTGTGTGCAAATGGCTTATTTTATGTGCCAGTATATCTGAATCGCCAAACTGAAACCAAAGTAAACCCGCTATAAACCGCATTTCAACCTTCGACTGCTAAGATAGCAAACAGATAACAGGGTCATCCGTCCAGACAACTGGGGCGGTGGTCAGAGAATGAACTCGGAGGAAGGAAGAGCATGCGGAACTTGAACGTTCGAATTACGGTGGCAGTAGGGGTTTTTGTGTCCTTATTCATGATCATTGTTTCAGGATTTCTGGCCACTTCCAGCCGCGATTTGTTTCTGGTCATTCTGGGATTCGCGTTCGGCCTGGTGGCGGTGTGCCTCAATGACTCGCTCAAGGTACGTCGCGCGCGCACACCCAATTCCTGATCATCTTTTCCCTGCTATCAACTGCGCCGGTTGACTGGCTGTGGAGGAAAGAAGCTATTCTGCAGACGCCAGGGGTAAAACCCCTGGCGTTTGCCATGTTCAAGGTGGCAGGCTGATCTTCCTTCTCCTTGGGGAGAAGGTACGCCGTCAGGCGTGGATGAGGGGACCTTCTTGCACAGGACGACTAGTGCTGAGCACTGCGAGGATGGCTTGAATGGACGCCAGGGATGGTGCGGCATACATGCCGGGCGGTCCATTTATCTGATATGCGTTGACAGCGATTTGCCCCCTGTTATAATGCTCACCAACATACACGGAGGGTGAGGCATGAAGCTCGACTACAAGCGCACGTTCCTGCTGGGTTTTGGCTTCTTTGGGATCTCTATTGCCTGGTCCGTATACAATGCTTTTGTGCCCATCTTTTTGCGCGATTATCAACTCCCCTGGTTCCTGGTTGGCTTTGTGATGACCCTCGACAACATCCTGGCCATCACCCTGTTGCCCTACATCGGGCAGTTGAGCGACCGCACGCGCAGCCGCCTGGGGCGGCGCATGCCCTATATCCTGCTGGGCACGCCCATCGCGGCCCTGTTCCTGGCGATTATCCCCACGCTGCACCTCAACCTGCCCCACATCTCCAGCACGTTCTGGCTCATGACAACTGCCATCGTGGTCATGAACGTCGCGATGGCCATCTTCCGCACCCCCACGGTGGCCCTGATGCCCGATATTACCCCGTCGCCGTTGCGCAGCAAGGCCAACGGGATCATCAACCTGATGGGCGGCGTGGGCACCTCCATCGCCTTTCTGATTGGCGGGATGCTGTTCGCCCGCGCGCAATCCGCGCCCTTTATCCTGGCGGCGGTGGTGTTGCTGGTGGCCGAGGCGGTGGTGCTGCTGACCATCCGAGAGCCGCAGGTGGATGCGGCGTCTGCCGCCGTGGATGGTGGCAAGGCGCAGCGACTCAACCTGTGGCAATCGCTGCGCTCGACGCTGGCAGACGTGGCGGGCATCGCCCACCAACGGGACAAAAGCGCCCTGTTCATCTGCCTGGCGATCTTTTGCTGGTTCATGGGCTACAACGCCATCGAGACCTTTTGGACCTCCTACGGCAAGGAGGTGTTGTATGCCGGGCAGATCACCGCGGGCACGCTGACCGCCGACCAGGCGGTAGCCCGTTCGGCCTCCATGCTCACCTATTTGTCGGCGGCCTTCTTGGTGTTTGCGCTGCCCGCAGGGTTCATCGCTACCCGCTTTGGGCGCAAGCCCACCATCTTGTTGGGGTTGGGGGTGCTGTTCGTCCTGTGGGCTGGCATGCGCTTTACCACCAGCAGCACCTATGTGATGGTGGCCCTGGTGCTGTCCGGCATCGCCTGGGCGTCCATCAACATCAACTCGCTACCCATCGTGGCCGATCTGGCCCCGGCGGGCAAAATCGGGGCGTATACCGGCATCTATTACTTTTTCTCCATGCTGGCCGCCTCCACCTCCCCCACCATCGTGGGCTGGCTGATGGACCTGGCCGGGGTGCGGGTGATGTTTGTCTTTACGCCAGTGTTCATGCTGCTGGCCTTCCTGTGTATGCTGGCGGTGCGTCGCAGCGAGCCGGTGGCCGCTCCCACCGCCCGGAAGGCTGTGGCTGACGCCTAGCTCTCACGGGGATAAAAAGCACAGGGGCAGGAACGCGAAAGCGGTTCCTGCCCCTGTGATATGTTTGTTGTGCGGACTGCCGGGGACGCTACTCCTCGCCCACCACTTTCATATCCGGCAGCAGGATGTAGGGCATCCGCAGCATGCCGTATACCCAGTAGTTCTCCCTGCTGATGGCCCCGATCTCGCGCAGGTTCTCATAGATGTTCCCCGCGATGGAGACGTTCTTCACCCGACCCGTGATCTCGCCGTGGTCGATGAGATAGCCCAGGCCGATGGCGTTGGAAAAAGCCCCGCTGATGGCGTTCCCCTGGCCCAATCCCAGCAGGCTTTCCACCAACAGCCCATGCTCGATACCGGCCAGCATCTCGCGAACGGGCTGGTCGCCCTCCGCAAAGATCAGGTTGGAGGGCGAAGGGGAGGGCGTGGAGAATAACCCGCGCGCGCCGTTGCCCGTGCTCTGGGTCTCCATCATCGCCGCCGTGCGCAGGTCGTACAGGAACTCGGCGCACGTACCATGCTGGATCAGCGCCTTGCGACGACAGGGCACCCCTTCCTGGTCGTAGCTGCTGCTGCGCGGGCGGGCGGGAATCGTCGGGTCGTCCCACAGCGTCAGGCGGGCATCGAACAACTGCTCGCCCAGCCGATCTCTCATGGGCGACGTACCCCGCTGGACATTCTGTCCGTTGACGCCCAGCATGATGGGTAGGCCCAACACCATCGCCCCGCTGGGGGAAAAGATAATGGGCAGACGGCCAGGGCGTAGCTTGGCCGGGCGCTTGGCCCGCTCGACCTTGTCGGCCAGGCGTTGCACCGCTTCCCGATAGTTTTCGCTGAACGAGATGTCATAGACCGAATCGTACACCATCAGCACGTCGTCCCCGCGCACCCGCTCGACAGTGACGCTCACCGCAAAGCTGGAGGACTGGTCGGCGACGTCGGCCCCGGCGCTGTTGCGCAGGGAGAACCGGTCCAGGCTCCGGTCAATGTCCACGCCGATTTGCGCGTCGGGATCAATGGCCCGCAGCGTCTCGATGATCTCCCGCCCGATTTCCACCAGCCGGGGGATGGGCACGTTCGCCAGCTCCGGGTCGTAGGTCTTGACCTCCGGGCCGGTGGCTGCGGCAGGGAACGTGATGGCCACCTGATCGCCATAGCGGGCCGAGGCCAGCGCGTTCTCAACCAGCTCCCCTTCGGGGACTGTCCCGCTGGCCGCGGCAAAGCCCAACCGCCCATCCACGATTACTCGCAGGGCCGTGCCCTGGGTTTCCTGCACCGTGGCCGACTTCATCTCGTTGGCCTCAAAGTGAATCTCGGTCGATTCGGAAGAGACCGAGTAGACTTCCGCCTGCTCCGCCTTGGCGCGCACTGCTGACAACAAATCCATCTTACCTCCGCCTTTTCCGCTCATCGGCCACCCATCGCCACATTCTGGATGCGGATGTGCGGTGACCCCGTGCTCACCGGCAGCCCGCCCTGGCCCTTGCCACACGTTCCCAACTTGCTGAAGGTCAGGTCGCTGCCGATGGCGTCGATGTTTTGCAGGGTGGTAAAGAGGTTGCCGCCCAAGATCACGTCCTTGACCATCTCGGCGATCTTGCCGTCGCGGATCATATAGGCGTGTGCTGCGCTGAAGGAAAAGTTCTCCAGCATGGTCTGGCCGCCGATGGCGTCACAGGCGTACACGCCCAGCTTGATGTCGGTGATCATTTCTTCAAAGGTGGTATTGCGCGGCTCGATGAAGGTATTCGTCATGCGCACGATGGGCGGGTAGCGATAGCCTGTGGCGCGAGCGTTGCCCGTCACCTGTTCGCCCATCTTGCCCGCCGTCTCGCGGGAATGCAGCCGCCCGACCAGCACCCCCTGGCGTACCAGTTCCGTGCGCTGGGTGGGCGTGCCTTCGTCGTCGTAAGGGTGCGTGCCCCGCAGGCTGGGCAGCGTGCCGTCGTCCACGATGGTCAGGATGTCCCGACCAAAGCGCCGCCCCAACACCATCATTTCCTGCGCCTGGGGGTTGGAATAGACGAAATCCGCCTCGGACAGGTGGCCGAACGCCTCGTGTACGAACACGCCCGCCAGCTTGGGATTGCAGATGACCGGGTAGACGCCGCCCACCACCGTCTCGGCGGAGAGCAGGTCCGTGGCGCGTTGCGCGACCTCGCGGGCCAGGTCGCCCAGGTCTTGGATTTCTTCATATCCTGTGGGGATGGATAATCCGTCGGCGGCCCGCTGCACGTTGTTCCCCTCGCGGGCCGTGGCGACCAGATGCACCCCCGCCATCGGGCGCTCTTCTACCAGGTACGTGCCCTCGGAATTGGCATAGGTCACAGTAGAAAAGGTGTCGCTGTAGATGCCCTGCGTGTCGATGATTCGGTCGCCCGCCAGGAGGATGTTGTTATAGCGTTCGATGATCTCTTTTTTCTGCGCCAGCGGAACCTCGCGAAAATCGGTGACCAGCTCGACGCGGAACTCGTCCTGTACCGGCTGGGTCTCGGCCAGCTTGACCGGCTCCCCCTGCACCACGCGGGCGCTCTGGTAAGCCTGATCTACCCGATGGGCCAGGTTCCCCAGATCGTTAAAAGTAGCGATCCCCCAGCCGCCATCGCGGACCAGGGAGCGCACGATGCCCCCCTGATCCAGGGTCACATCCGCCGTTTCCAGGTGGCGGCCATGATAGACCACTTTGGTGGACCGGCGTGTCTCTACGCGTATCTCTGTATAATCGGCGCGGCTGGACTTGAGCGCCGATTCGATCTGTTCACGATCCATACAACACTCCTTTGCCCTTGCGGGCATTGTGCCTAATCAACCGGCCTTGGTCCGCCCTTGGCCGTGGCGCTGGGCGCGTCCTGTTCCCCTTCGGCTGTGGTGGCCTCGATGGTCGCGGACTCTAACGCGCTCGCTCCTTCTTCTGGGGGCGTCCAGGGAGTGCCCGGCACATAGACCATATTCGGGCGGCGCAGCTTGCGCCGGATGATCAACAGCGAGCCGAAAAAGATCACGCTGCCGATGGAAATCCACTGGGCCACCGGCAGACCGGAGATCTCCCAGGCGTCTGGCCGCTGAAACTCGGTGAAGAAACGAATCACCGGATAGATGATCCCGTACAGGAAAAAGATGTCGCCGTACATCCTATCCTTGCGCCAATGGCGGGCCAGGTAGAGCAGCACGGCAAACCCCGCAAAACAGAGCACCGACTCGTACAGGAAGGTGGGATGGAAGCGCTGATACGCCGCCAGCTCCGGCAGCCGGTGCTCCGGGGAGATGTAGACACCCCACGGCAGATTGGTCGGCAAGCCGTACAGTTCCTGATTGAAAAAGTTACCCCATCGGCCAATGGCCTGGGCCAGCAGCAGGCCGGGGGCGATATAGTCCGTCCATTCCAGAAAGCGCAGCTTGTAATGGCGGGCAAAAAACCACAGCCCTATCAGGCCGCCCATCACAGCCCCATAGATAGCAAAACCGCTCATCTGCAGGCCAAACATCTCGCCCGGATGCAAGCGGTAATAGTCCCAACTGGAGATGATATGGTAGACGCGCGCGCCGATCACGCCGGTAAACAGGACCACGATCAGCAGGTTCCAGGCGATCTCTGGGTCGTGCCCATTACGGCTGGATAGCTTGCTGGCAAGGTGGGCCGCCAGCATCGCCCCGGAAACGATCAATACGCCGTACCAGTAGACCGAGATGGGGCCTAGACGAAACAGAACCGGATTCGGTTGCATGGCATTCTCCTACGGTAAAGCAACACAAAGGCCGACAGCGTCGCCGTAGCGCCCTCCGGATAGATGACCCATAGGAGCATTTCGTGAGAGCCTTCCAGGCGACACTACGTATTATAGCTTAAATAACCTCAATGCCAAGAACGCACGACAGAAGGGGTAGCCCTGATGTCATCCCCTTGACGTCCTCCCTTCCCTCTACTATCATGGCGAACGTATTGGAATGGCATATCCGGTTGGAGCACCATGTACAAGATCGTCCTCCCGTATTCATGCGGCGCGCACACATGCGGCGTGCATTCACGCGACCTCCCCATCCTGTATCACAACACCGAAGAAGTCGTCCCCAGCCGCCGGGGGCTGGCGCTGTACCGCGTGCCCGGCGACTGGCGCGAGCGCTTTCCCCCGCAGGCGGCGGCCCGCGCGATGCAGGCAGCGGGAGTGGAGCTGCGTTTCCGCGCCGACACGCGCTACCTGGCGCTGGACCTGTTCACCGAGAACACGCTGGGGTATCCGCCAGCGCTGGCGCTGTACCTGGGGCGACGCAACGTGGCCTGGGCCATGTTGCCGCTGAAACGGGGGCGCACGCGGGCCGTGCTCCTGAACTGGCAGCAGCCGATTCCGGGCGCTGGGGAGGAAATCTGGCGCATCGTACTGCCCTACGGCGCGGTGACCACCGTCAAGACGCTCTATCTCTCCGAGGGAGCCGAGTTGCTGCCGATTTGCAGCCGCCCGGTGCGCTGGCTGGCCCACGGCGATTCCATCACGCAAGGGGCGCATGCGCTGCATCCCGGCCTGGCCTATACGCACCTGGTGGCCGATCAACTGAGGTGGGATGCGCTCAACCTGGGGTTTGGCGGGTCGGCCTGGGGCGACCCGGTTGTCGCCGAGTATATCGCCGCCCGCCAGGATTGGGATATCCTCAGTATCGCCATCGGCACGAACACCTATGGCACGCAACGCGCATCGGCTGCCGAGTTTGCCGCCTGCTATGACCGCTTTCTCGCCATCATCCGCCAGGCCCACCCTACCCGGCCCATCCTGTGCATCACGCCCATCTGGCGCAAGGAGGAGGGGGACCAGACGCCTAACCGTTTTGGCGATACGCTGGACGCCTACCGGCAAGCCATCCGCCAGGTGATAGCCGCCCGCCAGCCGGGCAACCCGCGGCTACAGTTGCTAGAGGGGCTGGATTTGATTGGCAGCGCGGAGGGATTGACGGCGGACCGCATCCACCCCGACGCGCACGGCATGTACGTCATGGCCGAGGGCATCGCCCAAGCCCTGCGGCGCTTATGGAAAGGGATATAACCACAGAATAGACGGAAGACAGGGAATGGAAACTGAACCACGAAAAACACGAAAGACACGAAATGAAATCCGCTGGAGCGCCGGCACCCTTGCCGGCTTGTTTCCATACAGTGTATCCCGTGTGTTCTGTGGTTAAACAACTGGTGACGGTAGAAGGCGCGAGCCTTGAATAACAGGAGGTCTAGTTCATGCAGACAGAGATCATGTATCGGCCATCGTATTCCCTGGCAGTGGTGACGCTCGATCCCAACGAGGAAATCAACGTGGAGGCAGGCTCTATGGTGAGCATGTCCGCCGGTATCCAGCTAGAGACCAGGGCGGCGGGGGGCATACTGGCCTCCCTCAAGCGCTCCCTGCTGGGCGGCGAGAGCTTTTTCGTGAACCAATACCGTGCGTCGGCCCAAGGCGGCCAACTTTCCCTGGCCCCTGCTTTGCCGGGCGATATGATCGCGCTCAACCTGGAAGAAGACGAGGGATTATTGGTGCAATCCGGTTCCTACGTGGCTTCGACGGCGAGCGTGAGCATTGATACCAAATGGGGTGGGGCCAAGACCTTTTTCGCCAGCGAGGGGCTGTTCCTGTTGCGCTGCACCGGCCACGGGCCGCTGCTCCTCTCTAGCTATGGGGCCATCCACGAAATGTGGTTGGACATCAAGGAGCGCTATACGGTGGACACGGGCCACCTGGTCGCTTTTGGCGAGGGGATGGGGTTCGAAGTGCGCACTATTGGCGGCCTGAAATCGACATTGTTCAGCGGGGAAGGGTTGGTGGTCGATTTGACTGGCCCAGGCCGCGTGCTGGTGCAGACCCGCAGCGCAGACGCGTTGGTGGCCTGGCTGACCCCGCAGGTGCAGCGCCGCCTGCCCAACCACGACTAACGCTTCGTTCCGCCATGTTGCCAAAATAAAAACAGCCCTTCGGAAACCAGCTGGTTTCCGAAGGGCTGTTTGCGGCAACTCACTCACCGGCGGTAAACTATCTCCCCGCCCACGAACGTTAGCATGACACGTGCCTGGTCATCGAGCACGATCAAATCTGCGTCCTTGCCCTCGGCAATAGCACCCTTACGGGCGGCGCCCTTGTGGGCCATGCCCAGCGCGCGGGCCGGATTCGTCGTGGCCATCGGCAGCACGTCGATCAAAGGCAGGCCCGTAGCGGCCATGATATTCACTAATGCCCTGTCCAGGGTCAGCGTGCTCCCCGCCAGTGCCCCGTTGGGCAGGCGGGCCTCCCCCTGTTTTACCGTGACGGTCAGCTCGCCCAGGTCGTACTCCCCGTCGGGCATGCCCGCCCCGCGCATGGCATCCGTGATCAGTAGGATGCGTCCCGGCCCCTTGGCCCGCACGGCGAGTTGCAGCACGGCGGGATGAATGTGCACATTGTCAGCGATCAACTGGCAATAAACCTCATCCAACGTCAGGGCCGCGCCCACTGCGCCGGGGTCGCGATGGTGCAGCGGTTCCATGCCGTTGAACAGGTGGGTGGCCTGGTTTGCGCCCAATTCCACCACGTGCCGCACCAGCTCATAGCTGGCCCGCGTGTGCCCGATGGAGACCGCCGCGCCCCGCTCCAGTGCAAAGGCGATCAGTCTGTCCACCTCTGGCGCTTCGGGGGCTACCGTGATCAGCCGGACGGCTCCCGTGTCGAACAGGCGGCGATACTCATCGGGCTGTGGGGCGCGGATATGAGAGGGGTCTTGCGCTCCCCGGCGACCCTGGTCGATATATGGCCCTTCCACGTGTGCGCCCAACAGCGCCGCCCCGCCGGTCCCTTCGGCCATGACCTGGGCTACATTCTCCACCGCGGCCAGCAGGCGATCCGGCGCGGCGGTGGTGGTCGTCGCCAGAAACGAGGTGACGCCATGTTGCGCGTAAAACCGGGCCATGCGGCGCAGGGCCTCGGGATCGGCGTCCATCGCGTCCACCCCCAGCGCGCCATGCACGTGCACGTCGATCAGGCCGGGCGCCAGCAGGCTGCCTTGCAAGTCTATCCGCCCGGCATCGGGCGTGGACGGCGGGGCTTCCTGCCCGATCTGACGGATGACGCCATCTTCGATGAACAGCCAGCCAGAAGGCCAGAGGCCCTGCTCCGTCAGGAGCCTGGCATTGTATAGCAGTTTTCTCATCGATTTGCCCTTTCTTGGGAACTAGCGCCAACCTATACTTCGGGAACCTGGGCCCTGATCTCCAGGAACCGGCCATAGGCCTCGTCCCAGGCGGCATTGACTTGCGGCTCGTAGGTTTGTAGCTCGCTGGAATTGCGCACTACCTCGCGCCCTTCGGCCAGGGAGGCCAGCCGTCCGCGGGCGATGGCCTGCATCAGCACGTTGCCCATTGCGGTGGCCTCTACCGGCCCGGCGACTACTGGCCGCTGGGTGGCGTCGGCGGCAAACTGACAGAGGAGTTGGTTCTGCGAGCCGCCTCCCAGAATGTGGATGGTCCCCAGCGATTTGCCCGATAGGATTTCCAGCTTCTCAATGACCCAGCGGTACTTGAGCGCCAGGCTCTCCAGGGCGCAGCGCACGATCTCGCCCTTGGTCTCCGGCTGGCGCTGGCCGGTGCGCGCGCAGAAGGCGCGAATGCGAGAGGGCATGTCCCCCGGCGCTAAAAAGTCGTGGGCGTCCGGCTCGACGATGGGGCCAAAGGCAGGGGCCTGGGCGGCCATCTCGGTGATCTCGCCGTAGGAGAGTTCCTCCCCTTCCTGCGCCCAGGTGCGGCGGCACTGTTGCACCAGCCACAGCCCCATGATGTTCTTCAGCAGGCGAAAAGTCCCGCACACGCCGCCCTCGTTGGTAAAGTTGAACGCCAGGCTCTCCTCGCTGATCACCGGCTCGGTCACTTCGATGCCCATCAGCGACCAGGTGCCAGAGCTGATGTAGGCGAAATCGTTGCCTTGCGCGGGCACGGCGGCGACTGCTGACCCCGTGTCGTGGCAGGCCGGGGCGATGACCGGCACGCTGCCCAGCCCGGCTTCTTCGCCGATATGGGGGAGCAGGTTGCCCACGATGGTCCCTGGCTGGATGATGGGCTGCAAAATGTCCGTGGGGAGACCCATCTTGGCCAGGAGCGGGGCGGCCCAGTCGCGTTGGCGCGGATCGTAGAACTGGCTGGTGGTGGCAATGGAGAACTCGCAGGTCTTGACGCCGGTGAACCAGTAGTTGAACAGGTCGGGGATCATCAGCAGGGTTTGGGCCTGCTCCAGCGCCGCGTCGTCGCCCAGTTTCATGGACAACAACTGGTACAGCGTGTTGATCTGCATGAACTGGATGCCCGTGGCCTCGAAAATCTCCTCGCGGGGTACCAGGTCAAAAGCGGCCTGCAACATGCCGTCGGTGCGCGGGTCGCGGTAGTTGCGAGGGTTGCCGATCAGCGCTCCGTTCCTGTCCAGCAGGCCATAGTCCACGCCCCAGGTATCAATGCCAATGCCGTCCAGGTCGCTGCCGTACTCGTTGCGGTAGATCAGCAGTCCTTGTTGCATCTCGGCGAACAGGCGCAGCACGTCCCAGTAATAGCCATCCAGGATGCGCACCGGGCCGTTCGGGAAACGGTGGATGGGGGTCAACTCCAGCCTATTGTCCTGCAAGCGCCCTACAATCGCTCGTCCGCTCTCGGCGCCCAGGTCCAGGGCCAGGTAATTGCTCGTCTGCTTCATAGTTCGACGCTCCTTTGCTTGGGGTAATGGCTGCTTCCCAGTATAGATCAGCTAGGCGGCGCTTTCAAGCGTGCGCTTTTCAAGCGAGCGATCTAAGCGCCTGGTAGTTGCGGTGGTTGCTTGACATCGGGAGGCTCTACATCGGGAAAGGGCGGCTCGCCTTTGGCCTTGGCGGAGAGATAGCGCACGATCTCCCGCAGGGTCACCAGCAAGGGCACGGCCAGATAGGCTCCCACGACATTGGCTACGACGGCTCCCACGACGACGGCGATGAACACGACCAACGGGGGTAAATCCAACCGCTTGCCCACGATGTAGGGTTCGATCAGCAGGCTGGAAAGCTGCTGGATCAGGATAAAGACGCCCGCCACGATCAGCGCGAACACCCAGTTCTCGACGTTGATTACCGTCGAGCCTTCGATCAACCCCACTACGGCGGCGGGGATGGCCGCCAGCAGCGGTCCCAGGCTGGGGATGGTGGTCAGGATGCCCGCCAGCAGGCCCAGCCAGAACGCGCCCGGCAGGCCGATGGCCGAGCCGACCACCCAGGTGATCACGCCGATGATCACCGCCATCAAGAGTTGCCCCTTGATATAGGTAACCCACAAATCCACGATCCGGCTGATTAGCTGGACAAATTCGGACGATTCGGTTGTCTGCTTCAATCTTGCACTCCTGGACGAGACCCGACACAGGGTAATCAGGTGCTATCTACTGACTCTATTATATCCTGAAGCGCGGATTTGGTTAACCTGTCGGCCTGCGCCAAATATGGACCGCCGGCTCCCCAGCCGGCAATCGTAATATACGATGGGACTGGGTCGGCTGGGACCTGTGGCATGCATGCCACGCGCTCCGGCGGCCCGACAGGGGCTATATCTGGCGAGTAAGGGCGGTAAAGGGTGCCCGTTGCTCCTGTATCCATTGGCGCAGGGTAGCCAACGCCTGCTCCGCCTGCTGGCACACCTGAGGCGTGGGGTCCAACTGCTCGAACTCGTCCCGGTCAAGCTCGATGGCGTTGCCATCGGGCAGCACCAGCAGGTCCAGGGCCAGATCGTGCCAGCGTATCTCGTCACTCAATATTTCAACGGGCGCGGTGACGTTGCAGTACCACCCTTTCAGCACACCCACCCCGTCATAGATGGCGAAAATGTTGAACCAGTGCGAGCGGTAGTAGTACTCCATAAAGACGTCCCCTGGTTCCAGGGCAAAAGGCCCCAAGTCTAACACCTTGGCGCTGGGCCAGGGGCAGCGGGCCACCACCATCTCGTCGTCCTGATAGACGACCTCGCCGGTATAGCTAAAGGCGGATTGCTGCTCGTCCTTGACCTTGGTGATGGTGACATTGTGGGCGATCATCAGCGGTCCGCCTCCTCGGCATACGCGCGGGGCGTGTGTACGGCCAGCAACTTGCCCCGGCGCACGGTCACACGGGCCACGGGTTGCAGAAATACGTTGCTTACCCCGCGCGCTGGCCCCAGCGGCAGCGTCTCCTGGCGCAGGGGATACTCCAGCCCCTCGGTGGCGACCCCTTCCGCGTCCCCGGCAATGGGCAGCAGCGACAGGATGTCGCCCGCCTCCCCGTGGAGCACGCCGACCTTGTGGATGATAGAGAGGTAGGAGATGCCATCAAAGATCCGCACGCGGGCGGCCTGTAACTCGGGCATAGCTAGCAGCAGGATATTCGCCAGGCTGTGGTCCGTCCTGCCGCCCAACGCGCCCAGCAGGGTGATCTGGCGCGCGCCCAGGGCCAGCGCCTCTAGCAGAGCCAGCTCTGTGTCGGTTTCGTCTTTGTGGGGGGAGTGGCGGACGATGCGGCAATGGCACTTCCCCAACGCGGCCAGTAGTTCCGCGCTGACCGAATCCATGTCGCCCACCAGCACGTCGGGGTTTTTGCCGTGCGCGGCCAGCCAGTTGGCTCCGCCGTCCGCCGCTACGATGGCGTCCGCCGCCTCGATAATCGGCAGCAGCCGGTCCTCGTGGGGGAACCTGCCATTTGCCACGACTACAATGTGCGGTTTATCCAGCGTTTCCAGCGTGTCAGCCAATATCCACCATCCTCCCGCATCTGTCTGGAAGCATTATAGGGTCAAGGCCAGGTTGCGCCAACTTGGCTGCACGAGTCAGGAGCGCCGGCTCCCAGCTGGCAAAGCAACATACGCGATTTATCTCGCTTGGAACGTTGGAGCGTGAAAACCATGTTGTACTTTGGCGCAGTTTTACTAACTATCAAGATTGCCAACGCTGCCCATCCTATGTTAAACTGCCCTGGTCATCGCCACACAGGAGACAACAACATGCTATCCAAGATCAAGAGCTGCGCGTTGGTCGGTTTGGAAGGGGTGTTGGTAGACGTCGAGGTGGATGTGCACCCCGGCCAGGTGGGTATGATCGACATTGTGGGGCTGCCCGACGCGGCCATTCAGGAATCCCGCCAGCGGGTGCGCTCGGCGATCCATAACTCGCACCTCACCTTTCCGCAGAAGCGGGTCACCATCAACCTGGCTCCCGCCGATCTACGTAAGGAGGGTCCGGCTTATGATCTGCCCATCGCTATGGGCATCCTGGCCGGGGACAATCAGATTCCCGCAGACCACGAGGCCAGCCTGTTTATCGGCGAGTTGTCATTGGATGGCAGCGTGCGCCACGTGAATGGGATTATCTCGATGGCCTCCGTGGCGCGCGAGCAGGGCATAGAGACCCTGTATGTGCCTCAGGTGGACGCCCGCGAGGCGGCCCTGGTCCCCGATGTGACGGTGATCCCCGTGGAAACCCTCGGTCAACTGGTCATGCACCTGAATCGGCTGCTACCCATCGAGCCGTATACCGGCAATGGCGAGGATGTGCCGGAACTTGAGCTGGACTATGCTACGGACTTTTCCGAGATTCGCGGGCAAGAGCATGTCAAACGGGCGTTGGAGGTGGCGGCGGCGGGTGGCCATTGCGTGCTGATGTCGGGGCCGCCCGGTTCGGGGAAAACGTTGCTGGCCCGCTCGGTGCCGTCCATTTTACCCCGCATGAGCATCGAGGAGTCGTTAGAGGCGACCAAGATTTATTCTGTCGGGGGCTTACTTCCGGCCGATCAGCCTTTGCTGCGCCAGCGTCCCTTCCGCGCGCCCCATCACACCATCTCCCAGGCGGGACTGGTGGGCGGCGGGCACTGGCCCCGACCGGGCGAAATATCCCTGGCCCATCGAGGGGTGCTGTTCCTCGACGAACTGCCCGAATTCGGCATGCGCACGCTGGAGGTCTTGCGGCAACCCCTGGAGGACAAGATCGTCACTATCTCGCGAGCTACCGGCTCACTCAGCTTTCCGGCCAACTTTATGCTGATTGGCGCTATGAACCCCTGTCCGTGCGGCTTTTACGGGGATGTCACCCACGAGTGCACCTGCTCCCGCGGCATGGTGGAGAACTATCAGAAGCGCATCTCCGGGCCGATGATGGACCGGATCGACATCCATGTGGATGTGCCACGCGTGGATTATGAAAAGCTGGCGGGCAATACGCTGGGGGAGACCTCGGCGGCGGTGCGCGCGCGGGTCGAGGCGGCGCGCGAGCGGCAGCAAGAGCGCTTTGCGGGCACCTCCCTCTACTGCAACGCGGACATGGGGCCAGCAGAGGTACGCCAGTATTGCGCGTTGGACGAGGCGGGGCGAGGGCTGATGCGGGCGGCCATGCACCAGCTCAATCTGAGTGCGCGGGCCTATCATCGCATCCTGAAGCTGGCCCGGACCATCGCCGATCTGGCGGGCAGCGCGTCCATCGAGGCGCCGCATCTGGCGGAGGCGTTGCAGTATCGGAGAAGGCAGGGGGAGTGAGAAGAGGTCAATAACCGTATCATAATCCCTATACTGCCTTTCCAAGCTTTGAGGATTCTTATATGGTCGACGGTCGCCCCCACCCCAAAACATACATGGTGCCACATCCAGTGCCATCTACAAGGCGAACTCGATCTCGGGTCGGGCGACACCGGTGGGCAGGGTCGCCAATAGGGCCAGCGCACGCTCAAAGCAGGCGATCGCTTCGCGGTGCGCGCCTACCTGGCGCGCCTGCTTGCCAGCTTGTTGTACTCATCAATGGGCAGCACCAATGCATCGCGCACGGGTCAGGGAAGCGAACGGCAGCGCCTCTGTTCCAGGGTTCCCATCGTCCCCATCTGGCGCGACATAGAAATCCGCCTCTGCAACCTGGTCGCTCGCTATACTGGACACGAGGTATTGCCTCCTGTACATAACCTGTTGGTCGCAACGGCGGCGGCCCAATGTTCCGTCTCAGGAGCAATACCGACAGGCAACCTTGTGGCCTGGCGTTATTTCCACCAACGTCACTTCTCCTTCCCGGCAATCGGGCCTTGCCTCACGACAGCGGGGCGCAAAGCGGCAGCCTGGCGGGGGGTTGATTGGGCTGGGAACTTCGCCTTCCAGCTTGACACGCTGGGTCCCAGCTTTCTCCCAGGCGGGCCGGGGTATCGAAGCGAGCAATGCGCGGGTATAGGGATGCAGTGGGTGCTGGAAAAGCTCCTCGGTAGGCGCGATTTCCACCACCTTGCCCAGATACATCACCGCCACATCGTCGCTGATGTACCGCACAACGCGCAGGTCGTGGGAGATAAAGAGATAGCTCAGATCCAGCCGCGCGCGCAGATTGCGCAGCAGGTTGATCACCTGGGCCTGGATGGACACATCCAGCGAGGAAATCGGCTCGTCGGCCACTACAAAATCGGGGTTGGTGGCCAGCGCCCTGGCGATGCCTACGCGCTGCCGTTGCCCACCGCTGAACTCGTGCGGGTAGCGGTTCTCGAAAGAGGGATTGAGACCCACCAGGCGCAACAGTTCGGCCACACGTTCGCGGCGCTCCTTGTCATCCGTCATGCCCGTGAGTAGCAGCGGTTCGCCCACCGTGTACCCGATGGAACGGCGCGGATCTAGTGAGGCGTAGGGGTCCTGAAAGATCATCTGGATCTTGGGCCGGATGGAGCGCAATTCTTTGGGTTTGATCTTGCACAGATCATTCCCCTTGTAGAGTACCTCCCCGCCCGTTGGGCGGTACAACTGGAGGATAGCACGAGCCGTGGTGGATTTGCCACAGCCAGACTCGCCCACCAGACCCAGCGTTTCGCCATGCCGGATATCCAGGTCGATGCCGTCCACGGCCTGCACGACAGCGCGCCCCTGCCAGGGCCAGGGACCGAGCTTGGGGCCGGGGAAGTGCATATAGAGTCCGCGTACGCTCAGAAGTAGAGAATCGTTTGCTAGACTGGTCATGGCCTAATTCTCCTCGCCCTTGGCTCGGCTCCAGGCCTGCCAACAGGCGACATAGTGTCTGTCGCCTACCGATACCAGGGAGGGCATCTGCTGCTGACATAGCTTCTCGTCGTGTTCGCAGCAACGGGTCGCAAAGGCACAACCTGGGGGTAGGTCGATCAGGTCCGGGGGCATGCCTGGAATGGTGGGCAAAGCGCGGTTGCGGGAGCGCTCCAATTCCAGAGTGGACGCGAGCAATCCCCTGGTATAGGGGTGGCAGGGATGCGTAAAGACATCCTGCGTCCGGCCAATCTCCACCACCTTGCCTGCGTACATGACCACGACGCGATCACAGGTCTCGGCCACCACGCCGACATCGTGGGTGATGAGGATCACCCCCGCGCCGGTTTCCGCACGCAGCTTGACGATCAGGTCCAGGATTTGCCGCTGGATGGTGACATCCAGGGCCGTAGTCGGCTCGTCAGCCAGCAGCAGTTGGGGATTGCAGGAAAGAGCCAGAGCGATCATCACGCGCTGGCGCATGCCGCCAGAGAACTGGTAAGAATACTCGTTGAGCCGCGTGTCGGCGGCGGGAATACCCACGTGATCCAGCAATTCGATGGCCCGCGCGCGGGCCACATTGTGCGACATGCCCAGGTGAATCTGCAGCGGTTCGATGATCTGCGCGCCGATTTTCATCGTCGGGTTCAGAGCCGCCAGAGCATCTTGGAAGATCATGGCTACGGCGGGGCCGCGCAGTCTGCGCATGGCGATCTCGGATAGGGGCACAACATCCTGCCCATTGAGCAGGATTTCCCCATCCACGATCTTGCCCGGCTTGGGGATCAGGCGCAGGATAGACAGAGAGGCAGTTGTCTTGCCACACCCAGATTCGCCTACCAGGCCAACCATCTCCCCAGTAGCTACTTCGAAGGAGAGATCATCCACTGCATTCACAACCCCATCTCGGGTAAAAAACTGTGTTTTGAGCCCGTTGACGGTTAATACATTCTCTGCCATGCTTGCCCCCCTTATCGTTCTCTGGCGCGCGGGTTGAGCGCGTCATTCAGTGCATCGCCGACAAAATTGAAGGCAAGCACAGCTACGGATAGGATAATGCCCGGCATAAAGATAAGGTGCGGATCGGATCGCCAACTGGACACGCTACTGGCGATCATGTTGCCCCAACTCGCGCCGGGTGGCTGAATACCTACCCCCAGGAAGCTCAAGGAGGATTCGGAGAGCATGGCATTACCAAAACTGCTGGACATGGCCACGATAACAGACCCCAGGACATTGGGCATCAAATGTCGGGTGGTGACCCACCACGTCGGTGCGCCGATGGCTCGCTGGGCTTCGATGAACTCCCGCTCTCGTATGGAAAGCACCTGGCTTCTGACGAGCCGGGCGATGCCAGGCCAGCCCACCAGTCCCAAGCAGCCAAAGACGATCAGATAATCGAGGACAACAGGATTGCGCATCGACTCCCAGTTCGTGGCCTGGTAGATGGCCTGCGCCCATCTGCCTATCGTAGGTCTGGTCGAAACGCTGATAAAGGCTGCCAGCCAGATACTCGGAAAGTTCATCAACGCATCCATCACCCACACCAGGGCCTGATCGAACCATCCCCCCAGATAGGCACCTAGAGAGCCGAGCACTAAACCAATGGCGGTGGTTGTGCCGGTGATGATGATCGCCACCAGGATGGCCGTTCGAGCACCCATCAGCAAGCGACTGAACAGATCGCGCCCCAGTTCATCAGTACCCATGATGTGATCCTGGCTGGGACGTGCGCGAAGCTGGGTCCAGTCCTGTTCCAGGTGATCGTAGGGGGCCAGCAAAGGAGCGAATATGGCGGTTAGAAAGAGGATTACAGCGATAATCAGGCCAAACATACCTGCCTTACTGTGTGAGAAGGTGCGTGCCGCGTCGCCCCACAGGCTGCGTGGCCTGGTGGTGCGCCAGGTAGTCGTAGCGTCTGCATTTTGTACCATAGCAAGATATCCTCCGGCCTACTTGCCCAATTGCACGCGCGGATCGAGGAGCCCATAACTCAGGTCCACCAACAAGTTACTTGTCATGATGATCAGGGCGCTGACGACCAACACGCCCGTGGAGGCCTGTACGTCGCCACCCTGAATCGCGTCGGCAGCCATATGGCCAAAGCCTCGAATGTTAAAGATCCTTTCGATAAAGATGGAGCCGCTGATCAGCCAACCTGCCGTCATGCCCAGAATGGTAATGATCGGCAACATGGCATTCTTGAGCACGTGTCTCACAATGACCAGCCATTCGGCCAGCCCTCGCGCGCGGGCCGCCCGCACATAGTCTTGAGATAGCACCTCTAGCACCGAGGCCCGTGTATAGCGAACAACGCCCCGAATGGGGAGCATGCCCAGCACAAGCACAGGCAGAATCGCCTTCTCGCTGAAAATACCGTGCCAGCCCAGCCCAACAGAGGGCAGAATCTTTAACTGGGCGACCAGGACCACCATCGCGATGGGGGCCAGCACGAACCCGGGGATGGAAGAGATGACGGTTGCACCGCCTACGATCGCATAGTCGACAAAAGTATTGCGGAATGCCGCGGCCAGGACGCCCAGAGGTACCCCCACCATTACTACCACGCACAGGCTGGCCAGGCCGAGTTGCAGCGATACGGGGAGCGCCTGGGCCAGCAAGACCTCCACTTTCGGCTGGCCGATGGTTACCCAGGCACGCCCCAAGTCGCCATGTAGAGCATTCCACACCCAACGAAAGTAGCGCACCATCACGGGGTCGTCGAGCTTGAGCATCTCGCGAATCTCGTAATAATCCGACATATCCATGCGGCCCCCGCCTCTGATGGTCACCAGGTAGGCCGCAAGGTCGCCCGCTCCATACTCGCCGAGCACAAAGGCTATGCTGGTTACCACAAACATCAGGGGTATCATCGCAAGCAGCCGACGGAGCACATAGCGTAGCATCATAGGGTAATCCCTCCATCTTCCTAGAGAATGGGAGGCGGTTGTTCACCGCCTCCCCAAAGAGACTGCGTTCCATTGAGGCTAGTGCTTGGCGATCCAACACGCTTCCATGCCAGGCTCCAACCAGGGATAGGCGCTGGGGTCTGGACACATGTTCAGTTCTTTCACCCACGGTGCAATGAGGAAACCCATTTTCTCGGTAAAGAGACTGATCGAGAAGGCTTTGTCGATCCACATTTGATACAGCTCCCCGGTCAGTTCGCAGCGCTTCTCGGGATCCATCTCGTCGCGTACCCTGTCGACCAACTCTTCCATCTCGGGCTCTTTAGGAGCTGTCACCTGGGGCATGACCTCACCTGGCCCATACTCTTTCTGGGGCGAGGTCTTGATCATGTTGTAGAGGCTTAGCCAGGCGTCGGGCCGGATATCGCCCTGGTTGTTAGGCCACATATGCGTGGCGAAGGGCGGCTTGGTGTGATCTGGGAAGGTCTCGGTGCGAATACGCAGATTCTTCAGGCCCAGGTTGTCCATAAGCATCTTGTGGATGGCCTCCACCTCGACGAGGTATTGCGGCTGTAAGCCCCGGATGCCCGTGATGTTGATCTCCATGTTCTGGACAGCTTCGAGGCCATACTTGGATTTGGCCAGTTCCTCCTTGGCTGCCTCCGGGTCGAAGGCCAGGGGCACGACCTTGGCCTTGGCCTCCAGGCAGCTCGGGTTTTCCGGTACCCAATACCAGGGGGTAAAGGTGTAGATATCATTGCCCGCGTTGAGGATTTCCACCAACTTTTCTCGGTCGATGGCCATCGTAAAAGCGCGCCGTACATGCTCATCGTCCATGGGTGGATAGGGGGTAATCCAAAGCTGGCCCTTCCAGTAGCTGCTGGCCATCATGAGCGAATCGCTCAGGTACTGGACAGACATAGCCTGGCGCAAGCTGGGACCGCTGACCGCTGAAAGCACGACATCGACCTCTTTGTTCTCGAAGGCGGCCATCGCCGCGTTCGGGTCCGGGGCAAACGTGCAGACAATCTTGGTAAGATTGGGTCTGGGACCCCAGAAATGCTCGTTGGGCACCAGGGTCATGCCTTCGCCGCCGGTAAAAGAGCCCAGCTTCCACGATCCCGAGAAGGCCGCCCCTGGCTCAGTCGTCCAGTAGTCAAAGGAGCCGTAGGCGTTATCTCCTGTATATTCCTTACCCTTGCCCAGTTCCACGCTCTCCTTTTTGTTGATGTTGACCGATAGCTCCTGCAGGAAGAACGGGTAGGGCTTGTCCAGTTGGACCTGCAGGGTGTAGTCATCGATGACCTGCACGCCTTCCAGATCATAGGAACCAAACTCCTCATGGGGCACGTCACCATCCAGGATTGCCTGGGCCCCCTTGATCATCCATCCTTGCTGACGGAAGTAACCCCAGTTGCTATGCACGCCATAGTAATCCGGATGGGCCTGCATGGCATAGTAGTCAAAACTGAACTTGGCATCTTGGGCCGTGATGGGCGATCCGTCGGAGAATTTGGCATCCTTGCGCAGCTTGAAGGTATACGTCGTGCGGTCATCGCTGACGTCGATCTGGGTGGTCAACCCGAGATAAGTCGGCTCAGCGCTGCAGTCTTTGGAGAACAGTGGAGCGTGCAGCAGTTGCACAGGCCACACGTAGTTGGACATGTTGCCCGTCAGGACTACGCCATCTGCTGTCGATACGATGGCGCGCAGTTCCTGTACCTGAGACATCTCATCCTCTTGCACCGCCTCGACCACCACGGTTTCCTTGATAATTTTCTCCACAACCTTGGGAGTGCCCTGTACTACGACAGTTTCCTGCACTCGCTTCTCGACGATCTTGGTGACTTCTTTCTCTACTTCCTTCTCCACGACGACCGTCTCTTTGACGATCTTTTCGACGACCTTGGGCTGGCAGGCAGCGATCATGGCTCCGGAAGCAGCAAAGCCGATAGTACGAAGCAATGCCCGACGAGTCATACGCTTAACCATGTTTTCTTCTCCTTTTACCCGTTCCATGGAATTGGCTAATCAATGCCCAAAGCAAACTACAAGGATTGTTCGCCAAACGGAGACCCTCCTGTCAGTTATTGCCCCCCCAGTATCACCCCCTCCTGGCTACTCCAGGCCCGACCAATCGGGCCAAGTTGGCGTTCTCACCCTTCCCGCTCACACAGAAAACCTGCCGGAAGGCAAGGAACTGGCAGTCTTGCGCTCGCGTCCCTCACGCGGGTTCACTCCACGAACACCCGTGACTGTAGACTCGTCTTCCGGCAGGTTCCGCCTGATACCATTCAGCACTGAGCGGGCCAGACCAGGCCGCCTACCTCAGACCGGCGGTCCACTCGATGCCGTTGAGGATCAGCGTCTGGAACTCGGGAACGTTCAGCGCCCGGCCATCATGCCCCAGCGCGTTGCTGTGTACCCGCCCCTGACCATACATCTTGTTGTAGAGAATGGCGTGCCCTTCGGCCCGCGCCAGAATCTCCCACTGGGTCATGTCCCCTTCAATGATGTACAGCTCGTCTTGGATAGAAAAGTCGGGCACGCCCTCAGTGATCGGGTGCGGGTAAACCACTTTGCGGGCCGTGCTGATCTTGACCTCGAACATCTTGTTGGGGTCATGGACGGCGAACTTGCCCCCCACCATGTCCACGTAGCCGGGCGAGTTCCAGAAGGTGGCCGTGCCACCGTGGATGGAGACAAACCCCTTGCCCCCGCGAACGGCATCGAGCAGCGCGCCCGCTTGCTCCTCGGTAGGCTCGACGAACGTGGTAAAGTTGACGATCACGTCATACTTGGCCAGGTTCTCGGGGGTGAGCACGGCCATGTCGTCCGTCATGGTGAGGTCGAACCTAGCCCCGATAAACTCGGAAAGGATCTGCCGATGCTCGGGCTGATCGTGATACGGAGCCTTGACTCCGCCTACCAGAAGAAGAACCTTGGTCATGTTGGAAGCTCCTCTTTGTGAGTTGGTTGTCGCACAGGCTCATGCCTGTTACTGCCTATTCGCAGGTCCTGGGTTAACAGGGCCTAGCCCAAACTGCTCGGTTGCCCAATAGCTGCTCTAGATACCGCCTGCTCATGGTTGCTGCCTCTCGGGGCGGACGTGGTCGCTGGGGTGTGTCATCCAGCTCGACCATCACCCAGCCGCCGAAATCGGCTTCCTCCAGGATGCGAAAGAGCGCTGGCATGTCCACCACTCCGAAGCCGATAGGAGCGTACCCCGCATAGCCCGTCTCCACCCCGCCGCCATAGTCCTTGAGGTGCACGTGGCGAATCAACCCCTTGTAGGTGTCCAGGGCTGCCACGGGATCGGACCCGCCTTTGGCGATCTGGCCCGTATCAGGGGCAAAGCCCACCAGATCAGGGTTGACTGCCTGCAGGATGCCATCTATTTCGGCACGCGTTTCGATGATCGTGCCAGTATGCGGGTGGATGGCGGTCATCAGCCCCAGGTCGCGCGCCCGTTGCCCGAGTTCGTTGAACACCTCCGCCATGCCCTGATAGGCGGCGTAAGGCTCAGGACGTCGCTTGCCTGTTGCCAACACGATGGTGCTGCCCCCCAGCTTGTGGGCCAACCGCATCCAGCGGGTGACGTTGTCGATATCCGGGGCGGCATCCGCCGGATCGTAGAAGCGGGTCGGACAATATGCCGCCGACAGGGGGATGCCATAACGCTCCAGGACGGCCCCAAACCCGCCGGGCTGTTCCTGCTCGTACTGCTCCAGGACGGAACCAAAGGTCTCATACGCGCAGTACCCCAGCTCGGCAACGTCCTTGACTGCCACCTCGGCCTGTTCCAGGCCGTATCCCCAGGTGATGCCCGTGTGACCGACGCGAAAAGTGGCCATCTACGTCTCCTCTCTTGCAGACTGGTCGGTCGGGTTTACCAGTCGCTCTCGTCAAAGGTGAACAGCACCTTCAACGATTGCTGGGATCTGATCAACTCTAATGCCTCCGGGTAATGTTCCAGCCGCATGGTATGGCTGATAGTCAGGCTCAGATCGATACGGTCGTTTGCCACCATGTCCAGGGCATACTCAGCCGACTGAAAGTCGCGGCCAGGATACCCGCAAATCTTTAATCCGCTGATCGAGGCTCTGTCGAATTGCGCCGGTCCATGCTGGACGGCAAACAGAGCGACCAGGTCCCGCGTATGCTTGATCAGGTAATTGATGGCTGCGGGCGCTCCCGCGCAATCGAGGCTGGTTTCGATGACGGGATTGGGGTCGCCACGCTTGCGGAGGGGCAAGCTCTTGCCATCCTCGCCGATGGGGTTGATGGCCCGGTCCACGATCCCTTTGGAGAGCGCATACTCCCTGCGTTTCTCGTCCAGATCCAGGCCGATCACCTCGGCGGCCCCTTCGGCGCGCAACATCTGTGCGCCGATGATCCCCGCTGGCCCCAGGCCGATGACCGCCGTCTTTTTGCCCCGGATGGCGTTCATGGCAACCAGGTCGACCATATTGGCGGCCAGGCAGGTAGCCATCTCAAAAGGAGCTAGCTGGGGAATTGGCTTGGGGGGCACCTTGACCAGACATGTCTCGTGCAACACAGAATAGGGAGCATAACCCGCCGGGCCGGAGGGATAGGGGTCCTTCTCGCCGCGCCCGCCGGGGATACAGACCCAATCCCCCTCCTTTAGCAGGCTGGTTTCAGGTCCCGCCTTGTCTATGATCCCGACCCATTCGTGCCCCGGTCCTCCCGGTGGATAGGGGAAATCTACTGTGGCCCCCTCGTTGGGGTAGGATTTGCCCAGGTAGATATGCAGGTCATATGCATTGCAGGTGACGATCCCCAGCCTTCTGATCAACACTTGCCTGCCCTGTGGCTCGGGCACCGGCATCTCGATCATTTCAATCCGCTCAGGCCCGACGATTTGCAGAACCCTCATGGTCTTGGCCATCGTTGATGATACCTCCAGGGATAATGTCGTTATTGGGCCATAACTTGGGGAATACTGCCTGCCAAGAGTGGACCCGCTCGGCGGCAGCCGGGAAACCTGTAATCACTATAGCATGCGGCGCTCTCGCGCACTGACATGCCGCTGACATAGGACTGCGGATCCGAAGCAGTCCCGCCCGTCAGCGACGAGTCTGGCCTACCTGGCCGCATGGAGATACCAGAGCAAGGAAAGAGCGCCCCTACGTGCTGGCCGGGAAACCGACCGAGTGCAGGGACGCTCTCGCCAAGCCAGCGCTAGATGTCGAAAATCTGGCCCTTGGTGTACTTGCCGGCTTGTAGGTCTTGGTAGAACGTGCGCAAGGTGTACGTCGGCTCCCAGCCGAGCAGCCTCTTGGCCTTGGAGATATCGTCGATTTTCAGGAACTTGCCGCGCGCCTTGGCTCCCTCAAAGTCGATCTCGTACTGCTTGTACAGCTCCAGGATGCCGGGATAGTGTCGCTCGAACACCACCTCGGGGTTGGTGCGCAGTTCGGGAACCTCGTCGGGGGTGAACTCGGTGGAGTTGGTGAGCAAAAAGGTTTCGTGCTTGTTGGGCAGCGTCCCTTTGCGCACCGCCTCGATGGCCAATACCGACGCGCGGGCCATGTCGTACCGCGTCACAGACCCCTGATGCAGCAGGCTGGAACCCAGCTTATTCAGGTCTCGAATCTCGTTGGGGTTCTGGAACCAGCCGTTGCGCAGGCAGACTGTCTGTAGCCCGTCAATCCTCGCGTGGTACTCGGCGATGATTTCCTTGATGTACTTGCCCAGCGCATACACATAGTCCGGCTTGGCTGGCGTCTCCTCGTCGCAGACCTCTGCCCAGGTGATGGGCAGGCGCTGCCCGCGGGCTGCCTCGCTGGTCACCTGCACCACGGCGGGCACTCCCAGGATTGTTGCCCCCTGCATGATGTTGAACGTGCCCCTGGTGAGAATCTCGAAAAACCGGGAGATGGCCTTCAGCCGGTCCGCAGGGGAATCCGACTGCGCCTTAACAGGGGCCACGTGAGCGCTGTAGACGATATCCATGCCCTCCATGGCCGGGACCAGCGTGTCCGGGTCCAGTACGTCACACTGCACGAACTCGTGGTCCGTCTCCATCTGGCGCACGTCGCCCAGCCGCAGCGTGTAGCCCCCCAGTTCCTCCAACTGCCGAACGACTTCGGTTCCCAAACGCCCCGCCGCACCGATGACAAGTAGCTTCATGTTGTGCCCCTTTCAGGTTCGGTGTAGTCCCATATCGACGCAACGCGCCAGGTTTCACCCCGGCGCCCGATACCTACAGATCGCCCGCAGCCCACTGGATACCGCGAATGTAGAGCTGTCGCACGTTCGGGTTAGTTAACGACCGATCGTCGTGGCCCAGGGCGATGTTGAACACGCGCCCCTTGCCCCAGCGAGTGTTGTACACCACCGGATGGCCTTCGGCTCGTGCCAGGATTTCCCACTCGTTTTGGTTGCCCTGGATGTAGAATAGTTCGTCATCCACCTCGAAATCCTCTATTCCGGCGATGATTGGGTGACGCGGTTTCGGTTGCGCCAGGCCCTTGCGTTGCATCCAGCGCTCGTGCCCTGATTCGCCCCCCAGTTGTACCTGGAAACGCTTGAACGGATCGTGCATGACAAATGCGCCCCCGATCATCTGCAGATACTCGGGGGAGTTGAAAAAACTGGCCGACGAGGGATGCAGGCACGCAAAGCCCTTGCCTCTCTGCACGGCGTCCAGCATCGCCCGGCACTGGGCCTCCGTTGGTTCCCACCAACTGGAATAGTTGGCAATTACATCGTATCCGGCCAGGTTCTCCAGCGTGAGCACGGAAGGCTCGTCGGCCATCGTGACGTCAAACTCGGGGCTGAGTATCTGGAAAAGAACCTCGCGGTGTTCTGGCTGATCGTGATACCAGGCCCCGCCCACCAACAACAAGACCTTGCGCTTTGCCATGTTGATCTCCTTGCTTGATTCTCAGCAAGCCGGTGCTTTGCTATCTTGGCAGATATGCCTCTATACAATCCGACCCAACGAGCATTCGATGTACTCAGGGAACCCGACGTTCCTATTGGCGATAAGGGTCATACTCGTGGAAGGCTTTGAGCATCACCAGGACGGATTGCAGGGGCAGACCATACATAGCAAGGCCCTCGCCGCCCCGGCTGGTGATTGTCCCATATCCCGGCCCAATGAAGCCCCCCTGTGGGGTGGCCCAGAGTTTCAGCAGGAGTTGGACTTCGGCGCGAATCTCGTCCGGCCCGGCGAAGGGCAGTGTAGCCTGGTTATCCACCCCGTTGGAGAAGCAGATCTTGCCCGCGAACCGCTGCCCGACCTCCTCGATCCCCACCATGCGCGGGGCGGGCATGTTGATCACGTCGAGGCCGGCGTCAATCCAGGGCTGGACGATCTCGTTGATCTTGCCGTCAGAGTGGATCCAGGTATCCCAGCCCTGGGCGTGCGCTGCCTCAAAGATGCGGGCATAACGTGGCTGGAAGAACTCGCACCATAGCCTGGGGCTGATGAAAGTGGCCTCCTGGGTGCCCCAATCATCGGTAAGCTGGACGCCGTGGATGCGCCCAGGGAAGCGCTGCCCGATATTGTGGATGATGGCCAGGTCGTACTCGACGATCCGGTCCGCCAGGTACGCCGGGCGCGCCGGGTCGGTATGCAGTTCGATCAGCACCTGCTCCATCCCCCGCAGCATCCACAGTCGTTCCCAGAGCGTCAGCCCGATACTGGTCATGACATACTTGCCCTCGGATCCGGCGAACCGTTCCTCCATTCCCTGGTAGTAAAAGGGATCGTCAGGGTCGGGCCATCGATAGGTCTTGAGCGCATCCCAGTCTTGCAAGGGATGCCCCTTGACCTGGCCCATGTTGTGGACCTCGCTGCGCTGCCACAGACAGCCAAAGTCGTCGTACACTTCCCTGGAGTGGTAATCCTCTTGCTCCCCACCTCTGGGCCGGTGCCCGCCCGCGTTGTGGTTCGTGCGCACCGAGCAGGTATCATCACCCGTCGGCAGGCGGTCCGGCGTGCCAAAATGGATCGCCGCTTCGATTACCTCCCGAGCAGTCATAGCCATCGCCCCCCCTTGCCATTGCAGTTGTTTGCCGTTGACCGAGATGGATGATCCCTCTACCAGCCTGCCCGTTCCCCCAGCAGTTGCTCCAGGTAGCGTTTGCTGATGGCCGCTGCTTCTCGCGGCGGGCGCGGGGCCTTGGGTGTCCCGTCCAGTTCCACTGTTACCCACCCCTCAAAGTGGACCGCCTCCAGAATCTGGAAAACCGCCGGGATATCGAGCACGCCGCACCCCAGCGCCTCATAGCCCGCATAGCCGGTCTCTCTGCCTCCGGCATAGTCTTTGAGATGGACGTGCCAGATGCGCTCCTTGTAGTCGCGCAGCGTGGCAATGGCATCCGCCCCACCCTTGGCAATCTGGCCAGTATCCGGCGCAAAGCCCACCAACTGCGGGTCAACGGCGGCCAGGATGGCGTCGATTTCGGCGCGCGTTTCGATCAGCGTGCCGGTATGGGGATGGATCGCAGTGATCATACCCAGGTCCGCGGCCCGGCGAGCGATGCCAGTGAAAACCGAACCCATCCCTTCCCATTGCGTGGCGTGAGTATAGGGGCGTCCCTCCCGACTCCCGGCTTGCAAAATCACCGTGGTAGCGCCCAGGTCGCGCGCTTGTTGTACCCAGCGCATCACCTCGGGCACGATGTCGGGCACGGCGTGGGTGGGGTTGTGAAAGCGCACCGGACAATAGACGCCACACAACGGCAGGTTGTAGCGCTCTAGCAACGCTCCCAGGCTTTCTCCGTACTGTTGCTGATATTGCTCGATGATTGGCCCAATGACCTCGTAGGCGCTATAGCCCAGCTCAGCCACGTCGCGCACGGCGGTTTCCGCCGTGGATGCGTCATAGCCCCAGGTGATCCCATCGGACGCGATTTTAAAGATGGTCATGCGGGTTCCTCCATGTCCGTAGCCAGTAGTTGGCTGCGACCCCATGCGTAGGGTGATTTCCTCTATCTTGATTGTAATGGGAACTGGGCGCGGCAAGTGACGTACTACTGACATCGGACTGCTGAAGCTCGACCGCAGGGGATTGCCCTTTGCGCAATACCCCATTGCAATCGGCAGGCCGCCCTGATATACTATGTGGGCCTCGGATTGTTTTCCTACTGCTCGGTACTCCGCCTGTGCTCCCATCGCAAGATAGCCAATAGGAGGCGTACCTATGGCCGCACCTCCGAGTCCATTCCACAGGAAGTTGTTCCCCGACTTTTGCATGTGGGGCTGGGCGAACGCGCCCGCGAACCCTATCTCCGCACGCCCCAGATCTCCCGCACCCCGAGATCGACATGACTCAACTCGTCCTTGCCAGACCCTGCTGAGGAGAGAGGCATGATCAAACTCCCGCGACTCCCTGCCACGCCAGAGATGGGATTGAGCGAACTGGACACCTTTCGCCGCCAGTTGTTACTCTTCTGGCTGGTGTTCATCTTCTACGATGTATGGATTTTCCTCATCTATCCTCTGAGCTCTTTCCAGATTACGAGGACTGGCTATATCTGTCTCTTGTGGGGTACCTGCGTTTCCCTGTTTGCCTATCTGCTGCGCCGCTATTGGCCCCGGGTGGCTGCGTGGTTCACCGTGTTGGGCAGCCTGGTGCTGGGCGGATTGATCTATGTCGCATTTGGGCAGGTGCTGGGGCTGGCCCACCTGGCTATTCTGATCCCGGTGGCCGGATTACTGCTGGGCATGCGAGCCAGCACGCTCGTGGCGCTGGGTGGCCTGGTACTCGCGTTCTATCCCAGCCCACTCACGTTACCCCTTGACAGCCTCTCCTACTGGCCTGCCATCGTGCTGTTCCTTTGGGGGTTGACGCTGCTGCTGGTACGTGGCTTCAGGCTGATGGATTATTGGGAGGAGATGCTGGGAGTGCAACAGCACAAGATGATCAGCGAGTTGCGCCACCGGCAGGGCGAACTGAACCGGGCGTTGAAAGCCCTGGAGGAGACGTTTGATAATCTAAAGCGGGCCAACGATGAGTTGGTCATCGCCCATCAAGAAGCAGACGAGGCGCGAGCGCTGAAAGAGCAGTTCGTCGCCAATGTGAGTCATGAACTGCGTACCCCCCTGAACCTGATCGTCGGCTTTGTGGAGCTGATGTACCTCTCGCCCGAAACCTACGACGGGATGGAGTACACCCCCGAGTTCGAGCACGACCTGCGACAGCTATTTCGCGCGGGCCGTCACTTGCAGGACCTGGTCAACGACGTGCTGGATCTGTCGCGCATCGACGCTTCGCGGCTGCCGATTCTGCGCGAGTACCAAGACCTGCGGGCCGTCATCGCTGATGCCGTGGACACGGTGGCCCCTTTGTTCAAACAGCGGGGCCTATCCCACACGGTCGCCTGGCCGGATGCCCTGCCTCACCTGTTTATCGACCGCACCCGTATCCGTCAGGTGATGCTCAACCTGCTCAACAACGCCGCCCGCTTCACCGATGACGGGGGAATTCAGATCAAGGTAGAGCAGGCGCAAGAGGAAATCCTGGTGCAGGTGCAGGATACGGGCGTGGGGATCCCGGGAGACCAACTGGAGCACATCTTTGAGGAATTTCGCCAGGTAGACGGCGGCCTGCGCAGCCGGGGTGGCGCAGGGCTGGGGCTGGCGATCAGCCGCCGGTTCGTCCAGATGCACGGCGGGCGGATGTGGGTCGAGAGCCAAATGGATCAGGGCAGCTCCTTTTTCTTCACCCTGCCCCTGCCGGGCGCACAATCGGCTGCCACCCCGATGAGCACCCAGACGATACGCAAGGAATTCGATGTCTCTACCGCGCCAATTATCGTCGTGGACCCCGACCCATCCGTCGCGGAGCTGCTGCACCGGCACCTGGGCCAGCATCCGATTCTGAGTGCCGCTACAATAGAAGAGGCCGAGGTATTGATCGAACGCGCCCACCCTCTGGCAGTGGTGGTCAACACGCGGCCGGATACCCCTATGCAGGACTGGCTGGGCACGTTGGGGCACAACAGCGAACGCTATGCAGTCCCGCTGCTGCGGTGTTCCATTCCCAGCGCGAGCTGGCTCCAACATGCCAGCGGGTTTGACGCCGTTTTGACCAAACCGATCTCGCGCGGGGTTCTGACAACCACCATCAGCCGCCTCTGCGGACGTCCCGCCTGCGTGCTGGTGGTCGATGATGACGCCGGATTCGTCAGCCTGGTAACGCGCATGCTTTCCACGGTATACCTGGCCGACCAGGTGCTGAGTGCCTATTCAGGTATGCAGGCCGTCCAACTGGTCCACGAGACTACCCCTGATCTGGTATTCCTGGACCTGTTGATGCCGGGCATGGATGGTTTCCAGGTACTACACACCTTGCGATCTGATCCCAAATTCCAAAATACTTTGATTGTGGCTGTCACAGCCACAACCTACGCGGAGGAGGCCCTGCTCCGCAATGGCGGGCATTTTAGCCTCACCCGCTCAGCAGGCATTCCAACCGGAAGCCTGCTGGACCTGATCCAGAGCAGCCTGGAAATCTTGCGTCCCGATTACACAGCGGATGTGGGTCATCCTTCGTAGACCTTGTCTTGCGCAGTCCCATGTCAGTGGGATGTCAGTCCTTCTCCTGTAGAGATGCTATAGTGAAAGCAGAAGCGATCCGTGGATTGACTAGTTCGTCTGTAGGAAGGGGGCGAAAATCCATCATCCCACGAATCCCGTACGCCGGCCTGGTATGAAAGCCAGAACAATGTGGTGAATGGCAGATTCTCTTCACTAGCTAAGGAGAAGAGCACATGCTCAACAAACGAATGGGACGTCGCGATGTCTTGAGATTGCTCGGATTGACAGCGGTCGGTGCGGCCATCGCCGCCTGCACGCCTAAAGCGGAGCCGACGGCAGAAGCCAAGGCAACAGTGGCCCCGGCCAAGAGCGAGGCCACTGCTGCTCCCGTACAGAAAGAGTGGACCCTCCTGATTGATGGTGGCACGCCCACAGACCCCAGCATCGAATTGCAAGAGGGCGAACGCCGTCTGGTGGGTTTGCAGCCTGCTGCTGACGACTATATGGACCTGAACCCCAACGTCAAGATCGAGTGGTACTTTTTTCCACCGGGCAGCAACCGCAACGAGTGGCTGAACGCGCGTATGACGGCCCAGGACTGCCCCGACACCTACTGGATGAACGCCGACGCCTTGTGGCCCCATGTGAACAAGGGCTGGGCCCTGGACATGACCGAGTATGTGAACTCGCCCAACCCCTACATGGAAGGCAAGCGGGCATGGGCCTCCTACATCGACGAAGTTGGCCGTCTGTCGCAGATTGGCCCCGACGGCAAAGTCTATGGCGTGAACCTGGACGGCGCGGGCGTACTCTGGATCTACAACAAAGAGGCCTTTGATGCGGCGGGTGTCAGCGAGCCTCCGGCCACTTTTATGGACTTTATGTCCGCCTGTGACAAGCTCAAGACCAAGAACTATATCCCCATCGGTGGTGACTTTTCCGATCAGTGCTGCTACACCCACTGGACCCACGGTCACGTTTTCGGCTGGCTGGCATGGGACAACATCTATAACTTTGACGATGACAAAGACTACTATGTGACCACCAAGGAGATGGTCCAGTACTACCAAAAGGGCGAGTTCCCTCTGTGGGAAGAGTTCACCAAGCTGGCCGAGATTTTCAAGATGCAGGAGCCTTTCTTGCCCCTCGGCTATCAAGGCAACGTGGATTACCGCCAGATGTTCCGCCAGGGCAAGATTGGCACCTACATGGAGGGCAACTGGACGGTCATGTCCTTCATCAAGGATCCGCCACCCTTTGAGTATGACTGGATGTTCTACCCGGCCATCACCAAGGACATCTGGTCCAAGGCGCCCGCAGACAAGAAGGTACGTTTGCAAGGCCCTTGGGGTGGACTGCAGTTCCATGTGCCGGGCTACCTGACCAAGACGGACCCCGAGCGTATCCCGGTGATCATGGATTGGCTGATGTTCATTACCCAGCCCAAGTACGTCGAAACCTTCTGCGCCGAGCGCGGCAACGTGCCGATGGTTGAGGGAGCGGAAGCTATCCCCGAGATCGCTCCCTTCCGTGCCCCGTACGATCGGGCTGTGCCTTACCAGAGTTGGGCTTCCCTCAGCGGTCCGGCGTATGAGCAAGAGCGGGCACTGTTGGCCGAATACGTCGGTGGTGCCATGTCCAACGATGCATTGGTGACCAAGGGCAAGCAGATTTGGGAAGAAGAGGTACGCAAGGTCCTGGAGAGCAACCCCGACTGGGAGATTGGTTAGTCGGAAGGACCTACGGGCAGGCAGCGGTCCGGCGTCAAACGCCGGACCGCGCCCCCGTTCGAAAGGATATGCCCATGACAGAATCCACAGTGGATGTTGACGCTCGAACCGTTGCCCAAACGATGACCCGGCCTCGCACAGCCCTGGCGGAAACCTGGCGTCAGATGAAGAGGCGCTGGTATTGCTATTTGATGCTATCTGGGACTTTTGCCCTCCTTATCACTTTTGCTTATTACCCAGCGTTCTCTGCCGTCTATCATAGTTTCACCATCTGGGATGGCTTTCGCCCGGAGACGTGGGTAGGATTGGCGAACTACCGGGAGATTTTCACCTCGGATACCATTTTCCGGCAGGCCTTTGTGAACATGCTTCTGCTCAGTACCTGGCAGGTGATTCGCGCCGGGCTGTTTCCCCTCCTGGGGGCGGCGCTGCTCTATCGCATCCGCAGCGAGCGATGGGCCTATTTCTTCCGGCTGCTATTCGTGCTGCCCATCGTCGTGCCGGGTGTGGTGGGCATCCAGGTCTGGCGCCAGCTCTTTGAGCCAAATATCGGCCTGTTTAATGCCCTGCTCAAGGCGTTTGGTGCCCAGCCGCTAGGTTGGCTGAATGATCCCAAGACGGCACTGCCCTCGCTGATGTTCATGGGTTTCCCCTGGGTAGATGGCGTAGGTCTGCTGATCTATCTGGCTGGCTTCCTGGCTATCCCCATTGAGGTGATTGAGGCGTCCATTGTGGATGGGGCCAGCAGTTGGAAACGGTTCTTTGCAATGGAGTTGCCCTTGATCGTGCCCCAGATCCGGCTGATCGTGATCCTGAATGTCATCGGGGCGTTCCAAAACTTTGGCTGGCAATTGCTGGTGACGCGAGGTGGACCGATGGGAGCGACGACGGTGCCTGCCTGGGAGATGTATCACCAGGCCATCGACTCGGGCCGCTACGGCGTGGCAAGTGCCATCGGAACGGTGCTATTCATCCTGATCTTTACGATGACGTTGATCAACAACGTCTCGATTCGCTCCAACGTCGAGTATCAGGCCCACTAGACGCTTCGAAAGGATGGCCTTATGGCATCGACAAGCATACCCGTGAAGATGAAACACAGCAGGTATCACTTGGGCAGGCTGTTACCTCCCATCACGCTGGCCATTCTTGGCTTTCTGACGTTCGTACCCTTGATCATGTTGCTGCAACTATCGGTCAAGAGCGAGCAGCAGATGGCGGATTCGATGTGGTTACCTACGTGGCCTATGCGTTTCCAGAATTATGACCGGGCATCGCGCATTATGCTGCCCTACATGATCAACAGCTTGACGTTCGTCGTCGGGACGACCACCATCAGCATCTTTTTCAGCGTCCTGTCGGCCTATGCGCTGGGGCGCTACAGTTTCCCCGGCAAAGAGTTTCTGTACATGGCCATCCTGGGGCTGATGATGATCCCCGGCATCTTGACGCTGATTACGCGCTTTGTGGTCGTGGTCAAGCTCAGCATGAACAACAGCAACTGGGGCATCTGGTTACCAATGGCGGCTGGCTCACAGGCTTTCCAGATCATCGTGTTGAGAACATTCTTTGCCTCGCTGCCAGAAGAGTTATTTGAGGCGGGACGCCTGGACGGGGCCGGTGAATTTCACATGCTGGGCATGATCGCCATCCCCCTGGCGAAACCGATTCTTACCACGTTGATCGTGCTACAATGCAACGGCGTCTGGAACGAGTTCATCTGGCCGATCATGGTCTTGCGCGACCCCAAGCGCTACCCGGCTATCCTGGGCATCCTGCGCTTGCGCGAACTGATGCTGGGCGTGCGCGACCCCGGAGCCGAGTTTGCCGGGTACGTCATCGCCGGGCTGCCATTGCTACTGCTGTTCGCCTTCAGCAGCCGCGCTTTTATCCGCGGCCTGACCTCCGGGGCTATCAAGATGTAAGCGTTCGCTAGATCGAGCTAGACGGCAACCAGGCAAATAGCGGGGCCGTGCAACAAGCACGGCCCTGTGCTTTTTCCTGTGCGGGTTCGCACCAGGCTCTCGCTGCCCATGAGGCCTACTGCTTGCGATGACACATTGCTTGCAGTGAGAAGACAGTCCCTTGTCAGTCCCAACGCCCTAGATCTGCTATGATCGAAGGTAGAAATATCGTTCTCTCTGGGTTCCATTGGCAGGTGTTTCCCAATCTCACGGGAGAGGAAAAAGATGAGCATTCCACAGTCAATGTCCGTCCTGCAGATCATGGCCTTGGAACACGCAAAAGTCATCGAGTTACCCGTACCCGAGCCGGAACAGGGGGAGGTGTTGGTCAAAATCCTGGCTGTCGTCACCTGCAACCAGTATGACCTGCACATCTACGAGGGGCGTCCCATGTTGGACCCGAACCAGCCGGTCAACTTTCCACAGCCTCCCGGCTTTCCCGGCCATGAATGGGTGGGGGAAGTGGTCAAGGTCGGCCCCGGCGTCACCGAACTCAAGATGGGGGACTGGGTCTGCACGCCCGGCGGCAAGGGCCAGGGACGCAGCTATCCCGGCGCGTATGCCCAGTACCGGGTGGTGAACGAGAGTTCGACCGTGCGTGTGCCGGTAGGCATGGAGCCGCTCAAGCTGGCCCCAGTGGAGATGGGAGCCTGCGTGGCTGCCAATATGCTTGATCTCAAGGCCATCAATGCTATAGAGGGCAAGCGCGTCGCCGTCAGTGGCCTGGGACCGGCAGGGCTGATCGGGGCGCAAATGCTGCGGGCCGAGGGAGCAACGGAAGTGGTTGGTATCGAGCCGAGCGCCAAGCGCCGGGAGTATGCTCTCTCGATGGGTGTGGTAGACCACGTTATCGACCCCCTGAGCGAGGAGGGCAAGGCATTGCCGCTTCGCCGCGATAGAGGCCAGGCAGTTATCGATGTGGGCCTGGATTGTGCGGGGGCCAGGGCTTCGGCCCAGTACCTCATGGACCACACACGCGAGATTGTCTCGTTCTTTGCCGTGCAGCGGGAGCCTTACTCCTTTGAAGGCTGGTGGGTAGGGCAGCACCAGGGCTTGAAAGTGTTTGGCACGCCGAACCGCCACCCTGGTTGTGGCGATTATGTCGTGCGCAAGATCAAGAGCGGGAGCATCGATCTGAGCCTGACGGTCACTCACACGCTAGAGATGGCAGAGTACGGCCAGGCCATGCAAATGATCAAGGCACAGCAAGCGATGAAGGTTGCCTTCTTTCCCAACGGCCCCTTGACCTGACCAGTACGGAGAACGAACAGGCCAACGAGAAAAGGATGATAGAAGAATGGAACCCAAACTGGTTCGACACGCGGAGGGTCTGGCTTCCACGGCCCTGCCCGGCCTTATTCGGCGCACGATGGCCTGGGGCGAGCGCATTATGCTGCTGGAAAATACCTTCGAGCCGGGCGCTGAGATGGCCACTCACGTCCATCCTCACGAGCAGCTCACCTACGTGGTCAGTGGGGAGATAGACATTCTCGTGGGGGATGAGACGTATCATCTAGAGCCGGGCGACAGCCTGTTACTGCCCTCAAACTGTCCGCATGGAGTGCACACCCCCACGGGGACGGTAGTGATTGATGTCTTTTCGCCGCCCCGCGAAGAGTTCAAGTGATCTATCCACCATCTAATTTAACAGTGCAACATCGAAAGGAGCACAACATGGACAAGACGAACGTATTGCTGTTGGTTGGAGGACCGCAGTACCACGATAACGCGGAGACCCGAGAGGCGATCCTGAACCTGCTGAGCAAGAAGTTCGACGTTACCATGACCGACGATATGGCAGCGCTGAACGCCGAGAATCTGGCTCAGATCGATGTGATCGTCAACTTTACTACCTTTATCGAGCCGACCCAAGAGCAACTGCAAGCGCTTTTGGATGCTGTGGCGGGAGGCAAAGGGTTCGTATCCATCCACGGTGGCACGGCCACTTTCTGGAATTCCCCCGAATACATCCAAATGGTGGGCGGCAAGTTCATGGTGCACGACCCGAACAAGATGTTTCGAGTGAACATGAGTACCTCCAAGTATGTCGAGCCTCACACCATTACCGAGGGGGTCGAGGATTTCGATATCCAAGATGAGCTGTACATCATCGAGGGAGACCTGATCCAGTGGCACATCCTGGCCCGCGCTGAGGGGCACCCTATCCTGCATACCAAGATGTGGGGCCAGGGGCGCGTGCACAATAACGCTTTGGGGCACGACACGCGCGCCCTGAACAATCCCGGCTTTCAAGCCCTGGTACTCAACGGTGTCGAGTGGGCCGCTGGCCTGAGATAGCGCCGCAAGCGGCGCAAGACATTCCTACAGGAGGACATCTCATGAAACTCGAGAACAAGGTCGCGATCGTTACCGGCTCTTCCAGCGGGCTGGGGCGGGCCATCGCCCTGCTTTTTGCCCAGGAGGGGGCCAAAGTGGTAGTGAATGCGGACAAGAACGTGGCTGGGGGCCAAGAGACCACAGCCATGATCCAGCAGGCCGGGGGAGACGCCATCTTTGTGCATGCCAGCGTCGCCAGTTCCGCCGATTGCAAGCGCATGGTCCAGGCGGCGGTGGACGCTTTCGGCAAGGTGGACATCCTGGTGAACAACGCTGGGGTGGAGATACGGGGCGGCGTGCTGACCCTCACCGAGGAAGAATGGGATACCATGCTGTCCGTGGATCTGAAGGGCATCTTCCTCATGTCTCGCGAGGCGATTCCCGAGATGATCAAGGTGGGTGGGGGTGCGGTGACTAACGTGACCTCTGTGCTGAGCTTTGACGTGATCCCCGAACGGGCAGCCTATTGCGCTGCCAAGGCTGGAGCAATTCACCTGACCAAGAGTATCGCCCTGGACTGTGCCAAGTACAACATCCGCTGCAATGCCCTGGGGCCTGGGGCCTTTTTGACCCCCTTGCTGAACCAATCCATGATCGACTCTGGCAACTATGAGGGAACCAGACAGATCCTGACCAATAAGAGCGTGTTCGGGCGCATGGGCGAGCCGGAGGAATTGGCTAGAGCGGCTCTGTTCCTGGCGTCCGAGGACTCGTCCTTTGTCACCGGGTCGGTGTTGCAGTGTGATGGCGGATGGTTCCTGGGCTGAGGAGAGAGACATGGCCAGAAAGATCATCGAACTGAGCATGGAAGTGCACAAAGGGATGGTAGTCTATCCTGGGGTGACGCCCCCGTTCATTTCCCAAGTGTACAGCCATGAGGAGTATGCTCAGATCACGGGCACGGACAAGTTCGGTATCACCCACTGCAACACGGGGATCATCATCATGGGGGACCACGTGGGCACCCATATCGATTCCTGGTTCCACGCCAACCCCGATGCCCCCGGGGCTTCTGAGGCGATTCCGCTGGAATATTGCTACGGAGACGGCATAGTGCTGGACCTGACTCATAAAGGGGTGGGGGATGAGATCACCGTCGCAGACCTGGAAGCAGCCCTGCAAAAGATCGACTATACCCTGAAGCCGCTGGACATCGTGCTGATTCGCACGGATGCCTCCAAGAATCGTTTTGCCAGGTCCTATCTGACAGATCATCCGGGGATGACGCGCGAGGGGACGTTGTGGCTGGTAGACCAGGGCATCAAACTGATCGGTATTGATGCAGTGGGCTTTGATCCGCCCGTAGCCTATATGTTCCAGCGCGAGAAATACTGGGAAGCTCACCGCGTCATGCGGGAGCGGGAGTATTACCACATCGAGAACCTGATCAATCTGGATCAGATTCCCGTGCCCTATGGCTTTATCGTCTCTGCCCTGCCGATCAAGCTGCGGGGAGCGACCGCCTCGCCCATTCGGGCAGTGGCTATCCTCGAAGAGTAGAGCATTCTCACGACCAAGCCCTCCTGCGCTCCTTGCTGGGCGCAGGAGGGCTTGGTTCCCCCATTCCCTCCTGCCGCTCTGAAATCAGTGTCTACCTTGACACTCCCCGTCCCCCCATGCTATGATAGTGTGGCGAGTTCCCCTGAGCGTTGCACATAATAGCGGGGCGCGTTGATGGCGAGGAGTCGTAGATGACCGATGAGTTAATCGCCGATCTGCGGGCTGTATTACTGCATTGGCACAACACTGCGTACCTGGAGACTCATCCCCTGGCAAAGCGGGCTAGTCACCAGGCAGAGCATAGTAACTCGTCGTACGCCCAGACCCTGCGCCACGTTCTGCGAGTAGCCATCGAGGCGCTCCAACCCTGCACCAATCTCCCCCCCGATTCTCCGGAAGCCCGCCCCTATGAAATCCTCTGCCGGCATTACATCGGCCGACAGTCCATTCGGCAGGTAGCGCTGGACCTCAACATCGGCGAACGACAGGCCTATCGCGAGCTCCAGTCCGCCGTTGAGGCTCTGGCTCAGATCGTACAGGAAAGTGTCGAGGATAGTCCGGCAGAATTGGACGGCCAGACTGAGCCCCAAGTCTGCGAGGAGATCGAGCGGCTTGCCGGTTGCTCCCAGGAGGTAAATCTCGTCAATCTGCTGGAAGAGGCCGGGGCCAGCGCCCAGCAATTGGCGCATGGCCGAGGTATCGGCATTTTGATCGCAAGCAGCATCCCCACGATCAGAGTGGTGACCAACAGGGTCATGCTGCGACAGGCAATTCTCAACCTCTTGAGTCACGTTGTACGGAATCACGATGGCAGCCAGTTAGTTGTCAATGTCACTCGAGACGAAGAGACGGCTCACATTCGTCTCGTATATGCTCCCCAATGTGTGTATGATCCGTCACAGCCCGGCGAACCTTATGCCGTCTCTGCCCACTTGTTCCAGATTCTCGGAGTCAGCTACCAGCAGACAAGATCAGGTAACCAAACCGAGTTTCACATTTCAATGCCTCTGGCCCATGAGAGCAGTGTTCTGCTCGTTGATGACAACGATGGGTTGATAACCCTGTTCACCCGGTACCTCCAGCATTCTCGCTACCGCGTCTACAGCACCAGCAGGGTCGATGAGGCGCTGGTAGTTTTACAGAGCGCCCACCCGGATGCGCTGATTGTGGATATCATGATGCCGGATCACGACGGTTGGGAGTTTATCGAGAAGGTGTACAGCGTGGCCGATCCCCAGCCTCGCATCGTCGTCTGCTCCATCATCAACGATCCCGAGTTGGCTATCGCCTTGGGAGCTGACGCTTTCTTGCACAAACCTGTAACCAGCGCCAATCTCCTTCAGACGCTGGATATATTACTGGCGTGAGACTTGCATCACCGCGCTCTCTAGCATTTGTGAGCATTTTGACGCTTTCGGGTGCAAGAGCTATCGGCTGCTTTTGAGCCTGCTATCCCCAGGGAATATAATGGAGAGCTATCAAAAGCGCATCTCCAAGCCGATAATGGATCGCATCGACATCTATGTCGATGTGCTGCGCGTAGACCATGAAAAGCTGGCGAGCAACACACTGGGATGACCTCGGCGGCACACCGAGCGCGGGCTCTTGTCCAGTGCAGATGCGCGCTGCGTCCGTCACTCCACGCAAACCCGGACATCTAGCCCCGCAGCCGTAGGGTAGATGTCCGGGTTTTACTGCTATTTGTAGCCCAGACGCTCCCGGTTGCCGTAGGCGCCGCCTCCGTAGCTACCCAAGTCTATGATAACGGCGAGCACGAGCCACACCCAGTCAAAGCCGACTACCCCGCCGGGGGCTACCAACACGTACATCAGGGTGGTAAATGGCAGGAAAATGAAACCCAGGAGGGGCCAGATGAAGCTGGTGAAAGTAACCTGCCAGCGCAGGGGATTGATCAACCACCAGATCAGGATGGCCAGGCGCGGCCCAGCCAACACCAATGCAGTCAAAATACAACACATACTCTTTGTCCTTTCATTTTATAGCCCACGCCTGCCGAATCTGCTCGCGATGAGGGCGTTGACCGGGATAACCCGGTCAACGTCGCTCTTGTACAAGTTATCGGCCTCTGGCCGGGCGCTGCCAGATGATTACGCTCACTTGGCCGACTGGGCCATCTGGTCAATGGCCGCCGTGACGGCCAAAATGAGCACGTCGTTCTGTCCCGGCTCAATCTCTACCCCATAGGTATCGCGCACACGGAACCACTTTTTCGATACCTCAGCAACCTTGTCGCGGCCTTCGCCAATGGTATACTCGTGATCCAGGATGTTGCCCTGCACGTCCAGGTCGGGGCCACCCTCGATCTTGACGGTGAATCGCTCGCGCAGCGGGGCGATCATGGCCTTTTTGACGGTGGCGATGGTATGGCCGTTTGCGTCATCAATCGCCATGCTATCCTTTACCCGCAGCATCTTTTCCTGAATCTGGACCAGCGCCTGATCCTGCATGTCCCGAAAGACGAGTGTATCGCGCGCCCGCAAAGCCTTGCCATCGACCTTGAAAGCCTTCTGGCCCTGCGCGTTCTCGATGTAAAAGTCATCGCCAATTGATACTAGCTTCTCGCGCATCTGATAGCGTACATTCTCACCACCTGGCCGCTCTCCGCGGCGCTCTTCCTTGCGCTCTCCACGCCGTTCTCGTACACCTAACATTGTTCCTCCTCATGCAACTCGCTAACGTATCTAACACTTTCCGTTTCCCCGTATCCCTACGAGCAACCAGCGCAGGCTGCTGGACAACGCCTACCAACCTGCGCCCACTAGGCGATCAGTCCGCCGATCCCGCTACCCAACAGTTTGGCTCCCAAAACCAGCAATAGCACGGCCATGACTGCGTTGTTGTGGGCCGCCAGCCAGGTCTTCCAGCCATCGAGCGTATGCTGGGCACTTTTGCCGCCCAGCAGGTAGTAGATGACGGGAATGCCCACGGACAGGCTACTGAGCAGCACGAACACCAGCAACGCGACGAGCGCCCCGCTGCCGGTCAGGCCCGCCTGGGCAATGGTAGCCATGGCCGCCAGATTGAGGGCCAGGTTCTTGGGGTTCACGCCGGATAGGAGCGCGGCCAGCCCCAGGGCCTTGACCGGCGTGAAGGTGTCGATGGAGGCCATCCAGGCAGGCATGGTAGGTTCCTCCCTTGGCTTGGGGCGGCTGCGCCATTGCCGCACGGCCAGCCAGAGCAGCAATAGCCCCAGGGCCAGGTTGATGAACGATCCCAGGACCGATGGCTCACCACCGTCTTCGGACAGATCCTGCGTGTTGGCCAGCAACAAGGCCAGCCCGCCGACGATGAACAGCGCCAACGCCCAACCCAGCAGGAAGGCCAGCCCATTGCTTTTGGCTCTGTCGGAAAAGAGCATCAGGATCACGGCAATGATGGGAATCGGGCTGATGGCGATGCCGACCGCGAGCGGAAGCAGGTCACCGATTACAGGTTCCATTTGTCTTTCCCCCGTCCGTTCTCAGAGCGGACGTCGTTCTGCCCGTGGGTCGATGTCACGTGGCGGACCCTTTCTTGCGGCGTATCCAGGCTGCTACTGCTGCGATTATCCCGCCGATGATGGCCAGCACGCCGATGATCTGGGCCAGCAGGATGGCAGGCGATCCGGGGGCCAGCACGAGCAGCACACCAAATAGCAGGCTCAACGCGCCGAGCAGCCCCAACGGCCATTGTTTCTTCCTGATCGCCCGTCCGATGGTCCACAATCCTTCGAGGATGCCATAGATTCCCAGGATCACAACCAGCACGCTCGGCGCAATGATCCCCTGCCACAGTGGGAAGGTGACCGCGACCAGCCCTGCGAGCAGGCCGATGATGCCCGCCACCAGATTCCAGATGGACCGACGTTCGGTGCTTGCTCCGCTGGCAATCCGCAAAATGCCGATTACCAACCAATACCAGCCTATGATCTGAAGCAGAACGGCGCTCGATACACTGGCGACAGTCACCACCAGGATACCGATGATAATAGCGACGATGCCCTGAATGAATAGTACCCACCATTTTTCCGGGCGTTCCGTTGTTTGCGGTTGGCTCATGTACTCCTCCTCTGTCATAGGCCACGCGCCACGCTACCACCCGAACCTACGCGGGGGCTTGATACGTCGTAACGCCCAAGCCCCGCGCGATCATCCTACTGCCGCACCATCGCCGCTTTCATCTCCGCCTCGCGGTCACGGATCGTCTCCCCGCTCAGGTCCACCGTGGCGTGATGAATCTTGCCTGTGAATCGGAAAGGTGGCTGATAGTCCGTTGTCACCGGGTCGCCGGGGTCCGCACCACAGACCACCCCACCGCCAAGGCCCAAGAGCAGTGGGATGGTGACCGGCAGGTCGATCTGCCCGACCTGTTTATCATCTATGTACAGTCTGCCGATGCCTGGCGCACCCTTGCCGTTCTGAACGTCCGGTTTGCCTGTCACCTCGAACTCGTAGCGCAGCCGATGGCGGCCCTCTGGCACCGGCTCAGAGGATGCGAGATGGTATGTATTGCGGCCCACATAGTTGTAGGCGTAGTGCAGCCTGCCATCCTGCAGGTAAAAGGTATAACCACCAGTAATGCCGCCATGGGAGAGCAATACACCCTCCGCGCCACGCGATGGGATGTCCACGTCGGCGGTGATGCTATGCGGGCGGTTGAGGATTTGCGGAGCGGCGTTCGCCGGTACCACCTGCGTGTCCGGGTAATAGGTATAGCGGGTACGCTCGGGGGCAATCTGGGGGCGTTCCTCGGCAAATCGTTGCGTACCGCGCCCATCTATGGGCAGGACGTTGTACTTGCCCGCCTCCACGTACCAGGTACTGATCATCTCGATCAGTTTGGGACGGTTCTCGGCGGCCACGTTGTGGTTCTCGGCCCAGTCCTCCTCCACGTGATACAGTTCCCAGCCATGCGCATCCAACTCGGTCAGTTTCTCTGCCGAAATCGGCTCTCCGAAACGCTTGCCCGATTCGGTGAATGAGGGGCCGGGCCACGGGCAGACGGCGCGCCAACCATCGTGATAGAGTGAGCGGTGCCCGATCATCTCAAAGTATTGGGTGCGGTGCTTGGTTCTGGCCTCGGCATCTTCAAAGGTGTGCGCCAGGCTCACTCCCTCGATGGGCGACTGGGCCACGCCCCGGATGCTATCGGGCGACTCGATATGCAGGGCCTCCAGCACGGTGGGCACCATATCGATGGCGTGCGCGTACTGGGTGCGGATGCCGCCCCGGGTGTTGATGCCCTTGGGCCAGTGGACGATGAACGGGTCGCTAACGCCGCCGCGATAGGTCTCCCGTTTCCAGCGGCGGAAGGGGGTATTGCCAGCCCAGGCCCAGCCCCAGGGATAGTGGTTAAAATACTTGGGACCGCCCAGGTCATCCATCGCTTTCAGGTTCTCCTCCACCGATTCGGGCACACTGTTGAAGAACAGGTTCTCGTTGACCGAACCGGTGGGGCCGCCCTCGGCGCTGGCCCCGTTGTCCGAGAGGACCATGATCAGCGTGTTATCGAACTCGTCGATGGTCTTCAGGAAATCCAACAGGCGGCCAATGTGATGGTCGGTGTGGGATAAAAAGCCCGCAAAGACCTCCATCATGCGCGCGCAGACCTTTTTCTCGTCAGGGGATAGACTATCCCAGGCGGGCACGTCCGGGTCGTGGCGCGAGAGTTCGGCATTGGAGGGGACGACGCCCAGCTCTTTCTGCCGGGCAAACACCTTCTGGCGGTAGGCATCCCATCCGTCATCGAACTGGCCCTTGTATTTGTCGGCCCACTCCTTGGGAACCTGGTGAGGCGCGTGCATAGCGCCGGTAGCAAAGTAGAGGAAGAAGGGCTTGTTCGGGGCCACTTGCTTGGCATCGGCGACGAACTGGATCGACCGGTTTGTAAGGTCCTCCGTCAGGTGATAGCCCTCCTCAGGCCTGGTAGCAGCTTCCATCTGGTGGTTGTCGTAGACCAAATCGGGGTAGTATTGGTGGGTATCGCCCCCCAGAAAGCCATAGTAGCGATCAAACCCCCGTCCCGTGGGCCAGCGTTCGTACGGCCCGGCTGCCGATATCTGCTCGGCCGGGGTCAGGTGCCACTTGCCAATCGCGTAAGTATTGTATCCCTGCTGCTGGAGCATCTCGGACAGGAATCCATTCTCAAACGGGATATACCCGTTGTAGCCGGGGTAGCCGGTCGAGGTTTCCGTAATGGCGGCCATGGCGTTGGAATGGTGGTTGCGGCCCGTCAGGATGCACGAGCGGGTGGGCGAGCAGAGGGCTGTGGTGTGCATGTTGGTATAGCGCAGGCCGTTAGCGGCCAGGCGGTCCAGGTTGGGGGTCTCGATGGGGCTGCCATAGCAGCCGAGTTGCCCATAGCCGGTGTCATCCAGAATGATAAACAAGACATTCGGCATGCCCTCCCTGGCCCGTAGTGGTTTGGGCCAGGCGGGCGACGATTCATCTACCGTGCGCCCGATCACGCCGGGGAACGTTTTCCCCGGTTCATATTCTCTTAAAGGCATATCAATTCTCCTCTCACTGGAAAATCGCCAGGCCCAACCAATGCTAGCCAGGCGTTTCTCCTCAAAACGACACGCTTGCTAACTGCACCGTCAATCTTCCCTTGGCGGTTTCATACTACCGGTTCAGGATGGCGGGATGCACGGGCCCTCTCCTGTTCCGCCGCTTTCTCGGCACCAGTCTCGGCCTGGGCGGCGAAGCGGTGGATCAGCTCCGCGACTATGCCGGTCCATCCCGTTTGGTGGCTGGCCCCGAGGCCCGCGCCGTTATCGCCGTGGAAATACTCGTAGAACAGGAGGTGGTCGCGCCAATACGGGTCGGACTGGAATTTCCTGGTTCCCCCAAAAACGGGCCTGTTCCCCTCCGCGTCTCGCCTGAAAATGTGGCCCAATCGCCGTCCCAGCTCGGTGCAAACCTCCAGTAAGTTCATCCAGTGTCTAGATCCGGTCGGGCACTCGATCTTGAAATTGTCCCCATAGTAGAGGTAGTATTGGTTCAGTGCCCGGATAATCAGGGCGTTCATGGGGAACCAGATAGGTCCCCGCCAGTTCGAGTTCCCGCCGAACATCCCGCTGTCCGATTCGGCTGGCAGGTAACCCACCTGATTGACCGTGCCATCCGTGCGGAAAGAGTAGGGATGCTCCAGGTGGAATCTAGACAGCGCCCGGATACCGTAGGGGCTGAGGAACTCGTTTTCGTCCAGGACACGAGACAGGATGCGCCGCAGCCTCTCCTGGCTGACCAATGCAGCGATGCCGCGCCCTCCTACACCGAGATGTCCGGGGCCCGTAGCATGAAAGGAGGTAGCTAACTCGGGTATACGCCTCAGGCGCTCCTCGAGCCTGGCCGTGATTTGGGGAGACCGCTCTCGTTGCCACGGCTCGATGACCGTGGTGGCGCACAGGGGAAGCAGCCCCACGAGGGATCGCACCTTGAGCCGGATGGCGTTGCCATCGGGGAGGCGCAAGAGATCATAGTAAAAGCCATCCTCCTCATCCCACATGCCGTCCGCCCCGATCCGGTTGAGGGCCGTCGCGATCCACACAAAGTGCTCGGCGAACTTGAGCCCCATTTCCTCATACGACGAATCGTACGCGGCCAGTTCGGTGCTCATCTCGAACATGTTCTGGCAGAACAGGGCCATCCACGCTGTTCCGTCGGCCTGCTCCAAATACCCGCCGGTTGGCAGTGGCGCACTGCGATCAAACACCCCGATGTTGTCCAGGCCCAGGAATCCCCCCTCAAAGACATTCCTGCCGAATCGGTCTTTGCGGTTCACCCACCAGGTAAAGTTGAGCAGCAGCTTGTCGAACACCCGCTTTAAAAAGTCGATATCTCCCCTCCCTTTGCGCTCTTGTTCGGCTCTGTACAGGTAAAGGGAGGCCCAGGCGTGCACGGGTGGGTTCACATCGCTGAAATTCCATTCATAGGCCGGTAGTTGGCCGTTCGGATGGAGGTAGGTTTCGCGCAACAGGAGATCGAGCTGTCCCTTGGCAAAGTCCATGTCCACTATCGAAAGCGCACTTGTATGAAAGGCCAGGTCCCAGGCGGCGTACCAGGGGTATTCCCACTTGTCCGGCATCGAGATCACGTCGTCGTTGATCATATGGAACCAGTCCGCATTGCGGGTTCCAGCGGTTCCCGGCTCCATCAAACGCACGCCATGCTCTTTGAGCCACCGGTGCGCATCAATAGAGTAATACTGCTTGGTCCACAACATCCCCGCCAGAGCCTGACGCATGATGCTGGCCAGCTCGTCGTCGACGCCGCGGGGCGTGACAGACTGGTAGAACTCGTCCGCCTCCTGGCGGCGGGTATCCACCAATTGCTCGAACTGGGCCCCAAAAGGGTCCCCCATCCTCTCCGGTGGCCGGTCGCTGAGGCGTAGCCGGATCACCTGGGTCTCTCCTGGGCCAACGTGGAGCTGATAGCGGGCCGACGCTTTGGTGCCGACCATCGCCGGATTGCAGGCGTCCTGCTTGCCATGCACAACCAACTCGTTGATTCCATCTTTGACATAGGGGGTGGGGTTGGACGTGCCGAAGAGGCGTTCGTTGTTCGTTTCGTTCTCGGTGAACAGCAGCGGCGCATCGCCATCACAATAGAGATAGCGCGATCCAAGGTCTTGGTGCTGCGCCTCGATCACGCTCCGGCCTCCGCCGTCGGACATCGCTCGCAAGTTTGGCCTGGAGGCTCCATCCCAGGACCAGGTATTGCGAAACCAGAGGGTCGGCAAGACCTGCAACTGGGCCGCTTCGGGGCCGCGGTTTGCCACGCTGATCCGAATCAGGGTCTCTTCTGGCGATTCCTTGGCATACTCGACGAATATGTCAAAGTAGCGGTCCTCATCGAATATGCCGGTGTTAATCAGTTCGTATTCCAGCTCGTTCCGCGTCCGTTGGTGGTTCGTCTGGATGAGATCGTTGTAGGGATAGGCGGCCTGGGGATACTTGTAGAGATATTTCATATACGAGTGCGTGGGCGTGCTGTCGAGATAGTAGTAGTACTCCTTTACATCCTCGCCGTGATTGCCTTCACTATTCGTGAGGCCGAATAGCCGCTCCTTGAGGATGGGGTCCTTGCCGTTCCAGAGGGCCAGGGCAAAACACAGGCGTTGGTGGTCATCGGAAAACCCGGCAATACCATCTTCGCCCCAGCGATAGGCGCGGGAGCGCGCCTGATCGTGCGGGAAATAGGCCCACGCATCGCCATTCGTGGAATAGTCCTCGCGCACCGTGCCCCACTGGCGCTCGCTGAGATACGGTCCCCACTTTTTCCAGGGAGTTGCCTTCTGGTTACTCTCTATTAGTCGCCGTTCTTCTGGGCTCCCTTCCATTTCCTCCCCTCCTTGATTTGCACGCTCGATCTTGATTCCTGCGAAACCGGCAGCGAACCCAAAGCCATCGCATTCCCCGGCGCGTCGAGAGCGCCGGAACCAGATCACGACCCTGTGCAGGGCCATCCTGGTCTCCGGCGCCCCCGACTCGCTGGGATAAAAGGCTCCCGATGGCTAGCGAGTGCCGCCCCTTCCCCTGTCTGGGGGTGTCTGCTCTACGGGGGGCGCTTGCATCGCCCGCATGGCCTCCTCGACGGCCTCCTCCCGCTCCTTCTGCTCCCGACGCAGGCCGAACGAGCTGATGATTGCGAGCACTCCACCTACGATGGCCAGGATACCCGCCGTGACGATAATGGTGACAGTGGCCACGAACGGCGCCACAATCAGCGCAATGCCCAACAGGATCGCCAGGGCACCCAACGCGGCAGCCCCCCATCCGGCCCCTCTGAAGGCTCCCCAAAGCAGCACCGCTCCGGCGATGATCCCATAGATGCCTAGAACAAGCGTCAGCACTGTCGGAATCAGGACGGCGCTCCACAAGGGATGGTTGATAATCACCAGCCCGGCGATGATCCCCAGGATGCCGGAGGCGAGCTTCCACCCCCACTGCCGCGAACTGACGAAAATGCTGACGATGGCAAAGATTCCCGAGACCAACCAGTACCAGCCCAACACCTGCACCAGAAACGCCACGGTTGCCCCCGGCGCGGTGAGCAGGAGGATGCCCAGGATAGTGGCGGCAGCCCCCTCCAACAGGATCACCCACCAGGGGTAGATGGCAGTTCTCGCATATGGGCGACCCGAACCCATGGTTGTTTCCATTCCAATTCCTTTCGTTTCATCTTGCCTGCGGATAAAGAGGGCCGTGCAGATCATCGATGGTGCCTGCCTGTTATTGGCGATGGCTTTTCAGCAGTCTGACGGCCCTCCATCCGATACGACCGCCCCCAGGGGTGCTATGTTAGGCCCGTTCGGCCATTGCCTCCTCGATTTGATAGCCGAGTGCGAAGGACAATTTGCGGGCGGCGCTGGCAATGCGGGCAAACCCAATCGTGGGCGCCAGAGCCACCAGGATGCCAAGCATGTCGGCCTCGCTTACGCCGCTCTCCTGCGCCAGGCTCACTTGCCAGGCATAGGAGGCAGGTGGTGCGTCCGAAGACACCAATGCTGCAATCTTGACCATCGCGTACGTCTTCGGGTCCAGCCCCGAGGTATCCAGGTTCTCGATCTGCATGTCGAGCAACGTTTCCACTACCTCAGGTTCCACCGTGGCCAGGCCGCGCAACATGGCCTGGGCATTCGTCATCTTTTCCCGACCCCGGACCATTTCACTCATGTCAATAACCTCCTCTTTGTTCCACTCTCTGATTTCGGTGCGCACAGCTTCCTGCTACCTGGCAGGTGCAGAGATTTCGTCATCTGTGGGAGAAAGGTATCGGTAAGCTGTCAGCACGTTCAGGCGTCGCCAGACACCTGACTCGAGGGCGGATAAGCGGATAATCGGCAACCTGGGGCGCAACTAGTGTTACATCGCGGACCAACGCCAGGCTGCCTTTATGTGGCGTGCAAAAAGGCGAGACGGAGCAGCAAAGCCATCTATCAGGCGTGACGTTTGCAGGGAGTCAAACCAGGTGGGAGAAACGCGTTGTGGATCAGATCGTGGCTATGCGAGAGATGAGTGGCAACTCGGAATGAGGTAGTATTCCGTGAGGTTGGCAGAAAATCTGTGCAATCACCTGATGCAGATTATATCCCGAGTTAATACGCGGTCAACAAGAATTTACCATCGGGCCGGGCGCTGCCGGGATTTTGGGGGACCAATTTTTCCCGCACCCGAGAGGAATATTTCAAACACCCGGCTTTTCAGGGCACGCTCCGCATCTGTACCGTTTTGGTAGATTTATCCCTGTCAAAGAAGTATCATACTGGAATGTGTTGAGGCATGCGCCATCACTTCGCGCAACGTGTGCGCTGCGGGAGAATCTAGCGTGCCGCCCGATTCTAGTGGGGAAGTGAGAGATGACAGATAGATATACGATCCCGCTTGCGGCATGGGCAGCGCAAGAATCTGTCCTGAGCGGCGTCGAGACGGTGGTCTTGGGGGTCGAACTCCTGGGAGTGTTCATTGTTATCGTGGCGATCGTTATGGCAACCGTCCAGTTCATTCGCAAAAAATTCATGCGGGCACCGGCGGCGGCGACCTATGAGAACTATCGTGCCGGCCTGGCTCGCGGTCTTTTGCTGGGATTGGAAATCCTGATCGCAGCCGACGTGATCCGCACGGTGACCGAGCAATTGAGTCTGGACGGTGTCCTGACGTTGGGCCTGTTGGTGTTGGTGCGTACCTTTCTTTCCTGGTCGCTGGTGGTCGAAATCGAGCAGCGCTGGCCGTGGGAGCGTCCCAGCCAGCCTGCAGCGTCTAGCGAGCTATTCAGTCCGGTCACAACATCGGCCCAAGAAACCGAGTCCGACGCGAGCGACAGTTAGGCTTGAGACTACTGCCCTATCTGGCAGGGGGAATAGAAACAGGCGAGGCAGGCTCTGGTGCGAGAAGATGCGCGCCTACCCTCCCGCCCCGCCCTCCGCACTAACGGTCCGTGGGATGCTCTTGCGACCTGCGGGCGAGCAGTTCCACGTCGCGCTCCAGCTTGCGGGAGCGGTTCGCCAGGGAAAAGATGTACCCAAAGGTCATTCCCCACAGCACCAAATACGCGATCAGCAAATAGATCACGTCAGCCCCTCCTGTTGCAGCCGCAACTGTCGCAATGCTTCCTCCGCCCTGGCCACGCGCAGGCGCAGGGAAAGCATGGTCATATACAATAACGTAAATGCCACGACGCTGATGATCAGGGTAATCAGCATCGTGGGGGTCATGCCAAACCCCGGACTGTTCAGCACCAGCGGGTGCATCGCCCGCCACCAGCGAATCGCCATGAAATTCAGTGGCACGGCCACAAAGGCCAGGATACTATACACGGCGCCGAATCGCGCCCGGCGTGCCTCTTCTTCGATGGAGTGTCGCAATAGCAGGTAGGCGGCATACACCAGCCACAGAACCGCACTGGTCGTCAGGCGCGGGTCCCACGTCCACCATGTGCCCCAGACCGGCTTGGCCCATAGCGAACCGGTGATGATCCCCTCGGTGATGAACAACAGCCCGATTTCCGCCGACGCCCAGCTCATCCGGTCCCAGCGGCGTTCCCCTCGGCGCAGATACAACAGGCCAGCCACAAACGTGACCGCCAACGCCAGATAGCCCGTCCACGACGCGGCCACATGAAAGTAAAAGATGCGTTGCACATCCCCCATCGTAGCCTCTCGTGGGGCCACCAGGAAGGCCATCACCAGGCCCAGGGCAATCGCCCCGGCGGTGAGTATGTGTAGCAGGGAGATGGCGCGGGCAGGCCGTGCCTTGAGCGGCGTCCCCGTCGCTGTCCGCGCCGTCGTTTCTTGAGATTGTCTTTCAGCCATACGCTATTCCTCAACCAGATACTCAAAGCTCAGATACGACACGACCAACAGAATGACGTCAAAGGCGATCATGAAATGCAGCCAATGATTGATTTCTGACCAGGGTTGCCCATCAAACAGTCCGGCGCTCAGCTTGACGCCCGCGATCAGCAGGGGAATCACGATGGGAAAAAAGAGGACGGGCAGCAACAGGTCTCGCGCTCTGGCGTAGGCCATCATGGCAGCGAACAGCGTGCCCACGGCGGCGAATCCGATGGTGCCGAGCAGGATCACCACCAGTAGCAGTGGGGGTAAGGCCAGGTTGAACAATGCGAAAAAGATGGGTAGCGTGCACGCTTCCATCAACGCGATAAACAACAGGTTGCCCACCATCTTGGCGACATAGATGGCGCTGCGGTCTACCGGGCAGAGCAATAGCCCGTCCAGGCAGCCATCCTCCCGCTCGCGGACAAACGAGCGCCCCAGCCCCAACATGCCCGCAAAGCTAAAGGTGACCCACAATACGCCAGGGGCCACAGCCGCCGCATCCTGCACGCGCAGATCGAACGCAAAGCTGAACACCAGGATCACGATCAGTGCGAATACCAGCATGGCGATCAGCCGCTCGCGGCTGCGCATCTCCACGGCCAGGTCTTTGCGGATGACGGTTCCCACTTGATATATCAACTGCTTCACCTGGCGGCTCCGACCAGACGGCGATACTCCTGCCGAAAACGCGCAGGGTCCCATGATGACCCATCCATCTGATGGGCAATCTGTCCTTTAACCAGAATCAACGCCCGCTGGCTGTACTGGAGACCGCGCTCCATATCGTGGGTGGTGAGCACGATAGTGCGCCGAGGCGCCTGTCCGTTGGACACCATCTCGTCCAGTATGCCCGCCGCCTGCTCGTCCAGGCCGGTATATGGCTCGTCCATCAACAACACCTTGGGCTCGTGCAGCAGCACGCGGGCAATCGCCAACCGCTGCTTCATCCCCCGCGAGAAGGTGCGCGCCAGCTCATAACGTCGGAGATCCAGCCCCACCCGTTCGAGCAGGGCGGCAATGCGCCACTCCAGGTCCGGCACGCCGTACATGCGCCCATAGAAGCGCAGGTTCTCCTCTGCCGACAAATCCTCATAGAGCAGCGGTTGGTGCGAGATCAGGCCCACCCGCTGTCGGATGGCGCTCGCGTGGCTCTCAGAGGCCAGCCCGTCGATGGTGAGCCGCCCACCGCTGGGACGGCTCAAGGTGGCCAGAATCCGCAGCAACGTGGTTTTGCCCGCCCCGTTGGGGCCCATGATGGCTACACATTCCCCTGGGGAAACGTGCAAATCGATGCCCCGCAGCACTGGCTGCCCATTGAACGATTTGGTGAGCTGTTCGACTGCTATCATCTATCCTCTGCACCGCAGCGCCATACTCGGGCATGCATGCCCCTGGCATGGCGCTGCTCTTGATATGCGCGCCTAGCCCGCTTTGCGCCTGGAGCGGGCCGCCTGACGTTGCTGCCAGAAGGGGTAGGCCAGCGCCACGACGACCGCGCCCCCGCCCAACAGCAGCAACCCGGTTTGCCAGATTTGCGAGAAACCTTGCCCGCTATCGCCCGCCCCGCCGGGTTGGGCCGCGCCGGATGAGGTCGCGCGCAGGGTCAGCTCCAGCCGGTGGCCCGCAGCCAGGTCGCTGGCGACATAGTTCCAGTATTCCTCCCCCTGGGCCGCGAGCTTGCCCTGCAGTTGCAAGTCCTGACTCTCCACCATCAGGCCGGTATCGGGCACCAGCACGTTCATGCTCATGATCGGATACGTGAGCGCTCGCGCCAGATCATAGGCGCCGCCGTCCGCATCCAGGATATAGCGGAACATCACCGACGTGCGGCCGGGCCAGATCGGTTCCCGGTCTGCAAAGCCATCCTCCGTCGCCATAAAGCGCTCGCCGAGGGTGCCGTCGCTGAACGACAGATTGCGAATGTTCTCCGGCAGCGCAAAGCGGGAGGTCCAGCGCTTCCCGTCCAGTTCTTCCTGGCCGATGTAGGTGCGATCTCCGGCATTGGCGAACATGTACAACTCGGCTACCGCGAGGCCCTGCTCTTGCTCGGTGAAAATCAGGTGCGCCCGCTCGACGACGATGCGCGCATTGTCCGTGGTCGTCTCGTACACCGGCAGCATCGTCACGAGCATGTCCTGCCCCGCCTCGAATTGCAGCGGCCCCTGCGAGTACGTGACCTCCTGGTACGTAACCAGTAGCAGGTAGGACCAACCCGCGCCGGTCTCCAGGTCGCTCGCCCTGAAATGCCCCTGCTCGTCTGCCACGATCATCTGCGAGTCGACCCGCTCGCCGTCCCGCAACACCCATAGGGTCACTTCCAGCCCGCCGGGCGCATCGCCCCCCTCCGTGCCATTGACCACCTGGCCGGTCAGCGTGCCCTTTGGGGCGGCTTCCTGGGCGATGACGGGGTCTACCGCCACCAGGGCAACCAGCAGCAGGCCGAGGAGCAACAGTATCCGCGCTATGCGTTTGCCCATGCTTCCTCCCCTGCCGCCGCTGGCGCCTGCGACTCGGCATACTGTGGCTCTGGCCGCGGCCACCAGGCCATCACCCCGCCTAGCAGCAGCAGCGCGCCCCCGATCCACAGCCAGATGACCAGCGGATTAACCAGCAGTTGGAAGCTGGCCAACTGGCCATCATCTTCCACCCCCGCCAGAATTACGTATAAATCCTGCTTCAGGGTCGTGTGGATGGCGACTTCGGTGACCCATTGCCCCGAACTCCAGAAAAAGTCCTTCTTGGGTTCCAGCGTAGCAACGACCGACTCGCCGCGCAGGATGTCCACCTCTGCCCCTACGCGTTGATAGAGGGGGCTGTTTTCCATAAAGGGCTGTTGATAGCGCACGGTATACCCGCCCAACTCAGCCTGCTCTCCCTGGGCCAGGCTCACCTGTACCTCATCCTGATAGATGGAGGAACCGGCGATGCCGATGGCGATCAGCACGACCCCCAGGTGTACGATGCGCCCCCCATATCGGCGGTGGCCGCTCCGCAACAGATGCGCGAGGGCCTTCACGGGGTGCTCGCCCTGACTGCGTCGGCGGGCAGCGACCTCCCGATAGACCGAGGCGAGCAGGGAGACCAGCACGAACGCGGCCACGCCAAAAGCCACCAGCGCCGGACCGTACCGGATGCCCAGCAGGAACAAAGCCACTACGCCAACCAGGGTGACCAACGTGGCGGGCAGCAACCTGCGCCATAGCGCGCTGGATTTTAGCCCGCCCCACGGCAGCCAGGGGCAGACGCCGATTACGAATACGATGGCCTGTGCCAGCGGGCCAACGGTCCGCTCGTAGAACTCGATCCCCAGGCTGATCTCGCGCCCTTGGATAGCCCCAACCAGCGTGGGAAAGAGAATGCCCAACAACACAACTCCCGCCGCGCCCACGAACAGCAGGTTCGTCAGCAGCAGGCTGGCTTCGCGGGAGAGCAGCGTACCCATCTCTTGCGCCGCGTTGAGCGCTTGTCGCCGCCTGTGTAGTAGATAGCCCAGAATGACGAGGGATAGCAGGATAAAGCCGAGGAAATAATAACCCAACGAGGACTGGCCGAACGCGTGTACTGACCGGATCAGGCCGCTGCGCGTGACGAACGTGGCGAACAGACACAAAGTGAAGGTTGCCCCGATCAGCCAGAGGTTCCACTGGCGAAAGGTGCCCCGACGCTCCTGCATCATCAAAGAGTGCAGCAGCGCGGTGCCGGTTAGCCAGGGGATCAACGACGAGTTCTCCACCGGGTCCCAGGCCCAGTAGCCGCCCCAGCCCAGCTCCAGATAGGCCCACCACGCGCCCATCAGGATGCCAGCCCCCAGGAACAACCATGCGAACAAGGCCCACCGCCGGACGCTCTCCAACCAGTCGCGCGTGAATCGGCCCGTGACCAGTCCCCCTACCGCCAGGGCAAACGGCACGGTATAGGCGGCATAGGCCGCGAACACTACGGGCGGGTGCGCCACCATCCAGAAATTCTGCAACAAGGGGTTCAAACCCTGACCATCCGTCGGGGTCACCGGAAGGAGTGCAAAGGGGTTCGAGGTGCCGAGCAGCACCAGGGCCAGGAACGCCTGATTCAGGGCCAGCACGGCTGTCGCATAGGGGATCGCAGCCGCCTGGGGGATGGCGGACGCATCTTTGGTGGAAACCCTGGCCGCGCCTACCGATTTGGCTACCAGGGCGCCGTGGGCTATCGCCTGTTGTCGCCATACTGCGACGACGCTCAACAGGGCCAGGAACCAGAGCCAGAGCAACAGCGACCCTTCCTGCCCCGCCCACAAGGCAGAGATCGTGTAGGCCAGGGGAAGATGCGTGTTTGTGTGCCCGTAGACATAGGACACGGAAAAGTCGCGTTGCAACAACAGGGCCAGCAGCAGCCCCACGGCAACCGTGGTTGTGGCCGCTGTCACCCAGATGCCGTTGCGGGCGCTCTGGAGCAGGGCGCTCGACCTGCGGCGCGCCCCCAGGAGTGCGGTGGCAAGGGTATACAGCGAGACGATCAGGGTCAACCCCAGCGCATAGGATCCAATAGACGCCATCTACTCGCCCCCCTCGTACTTGGACGGGCACTTGAGCAGGAGGGTCTTGGCCTCGAATACGCCTTCTGAGGTATAGTGCCCTTCCAGGACTGCCGTGGCGCCATCCTGGAACATATCGGGGCGCGGCCCGTGGTACATCACGGGGAGCACGCCGCTGGCATCGCTGATCTCGAACTGGAGGATCAACTCGCGCGTGTCCCACAAGATACTGTTTGCGCGCACGTCACCTGCTACGCGCACATTTCGATTGGAAGGCCCTTGCGCCTTTACTTCCTCCACGGTTAGATAATAAGCAGTGGCCCCGCGTGCGGTGGAATACAGCAGATAGAATGCGGCCAGAGCGATGATCAAGCCCCCGATCAAGAGTCGGGGCAACCGGCTCGTACGGTGCTGTACAGACATCATCCCTCTTTAATCTAAACAACCAATATCCGACTTGTATACACGGGATTATAGTGGCTATTCATTAGCGAGCCAAAACCCTCACCAGTTACTTGGGGAGGGGTGGGGAGTGCAGGAGAACGGGTTCCAATTGTTGATGGGGGGTGATGTGCTACTAAAGGAGTGCGATATTATTGGTCAGACTACTGTCCCTGTAACGCCTCGTCCAATGCCGCGCTCAGTTGGGCCTCGGTAACGCCGCCGATGAAATGGGCGGCGAGGCGGCCATCGGGCGCGACCACAAACGTCTCCGGTATGCCGGTGACCGCATAGGCCCCGGCGATCCGGCTGCGTCGGTCCAATCCGTTGGGGTAGGTCGAGCCGTAGCGTTCGATAAAAGCGTTCGCCTGGCGTTCGACATCCTTGAACGCCACGCCGACAAAAGCCACTCCGTGCCCCTGGTACGCTTGCCAGACCTTTTCCATGGCCGGAGCTTCGTCGCGGCAAGGCTGGCACCAACTGGCCCAAAAGTTGACCACCACGACCTGACCGCGCAGGTCGGCCAACCGGACCTCGCCGCCATCGAGGAGGGGTAGGGTAAAATCCGGGGCGATGCCCTCTTCCAGCGGGGATTGTCCGCGCAGGCCATAGGCTACCAGCAGGAACAGGAGGACGACTACCCCGCCGGTGATCAGCCAGCCCGTGCGGCCCTTTTTCCGCACCGCATCCCCGGCTTTTTCCATCCCTACTCCTCAGTTCGCAGTATCCGCCTATCCAATACCTCGATACCGACTCTTATGTTACCACCAGGTGCTATTTTCGGCCAATTCGCCCGGTTCAGGGTGCCAATGTCTCATTCATGCTGCCACTGCGAAAGCCCCCCAGGTCCAGGGCGATATACGTGTAGCCGATCTCTTTCAGCCTGGAAACCACCTGCTCGCGCATATCCCCTTCTAGCAAGCGGCCTATTTCCTGCGGTCCTAGCTCGATGCGCGCAATCGAGTCATGGTGGCGCACTCGCACGTCGCGGAAGCCCAACTCCCGGCGCAAGAAATCCTCGGCCCGTTCCACCTGCGAGAGCTTGCTCTCTGTCAGGTGCTCCCCATAGGGGAAACGCGAGGACAGGCAAGCCATTGCGGGCTTGTTCCAGGTGCGCAGGCCCATCTGCCGCGATAGGCTGCGCACGTCGCCCTTGGTGAAACCCGCCTCCAATAAAGGGGCGACGGCCCGCGCCTCGCGAGCAGCCTGCATGCCGGGGCGATAGTCTCCCCTATCATCCGCCGTGGCCCCATAGACGATATGTGAATAGCCGCGTTCCTCGGCCAATTTGTGGAGCTGGCCGAATAGCTCTTGCTTGCAATAGTAGCAGCGGTCGTGGGGGTTGCTGGCGAACCGCTCATCTTCCATCTCCCGCGTGATCAGCGTTACGTGCTGCGCTCCGAGTTCAGCCGCCAGCTCCACGGCCTCTGCCAGCTCGCTGGCGGGCAGCGTGGGCGAATTCGCCGTCACCGCCAGCACGCGATCGCGCCCCAGCACCTCCAGGCAGACAGCCAGCAGCAAGGTGCTGTCGGCGCCACCGGAAAAGGCCACCACGACCCTGTCTAGCCGGGAGATTGCCTGCCGCAAGCTCTGGACCCTGGCTGCATCCAACGGGGAGAAATTTTGAGAATCGGATAACTGCTGCATATTCCCTCACTTTGCCGCTTCCAGCACTGCTGCTGCTCGGCGGCGCTCGCATTACACGATATGGGCGCGTGATGTGCTATGTTATATGCTAAACCTATAGTTCAAGTAGGAAATATGCTATGCGTGAGGGGGCATTTTGTCAAATGGCAGAGCATGGCGGGCTGTTATTGACTTGGCGGCCCTGGTAGACTAGGATACGCGCATCCCTTTCTGCTACCAAGGAGGCTGCCATGTATTCGGGTTATACTGCACATCGCGATATCGTCTACGGCAACGGCGGGGGTATGGACCTCACCCTCGATCTGTTCGTTCCCAACAACGCCCTGCGCGCCGTGCCAGTCATTGTCTATATCCACGGAGGCGGCTGGTCGGGCCTGGACAAGTCCTGGTGCCCCTACCCCATGCGACTCATTGACCAGGAGTATGCCGTCGCCAGCATCAACTACCGGTTGCTCGACCAGGGCGGCGCTTTCCCCAACCACCTCCACGACTGCAAGGCGGCGATCCGCTGGGTCCGTGCCCACGCGGCAGAGTATGGCCTCGATGGTAGCCGCATCGGCGTGTGGGGCGATTCTGCGGGCGGCCATCTGGCGGCGATGGTGGGCCTCACGGGCGACCGCCCGGAGTTGGAAGGCAACTCCGGTACGCCGGGTGTTTCCAGCCGGGTACAGGGCGTCTGCTGCTATTTCCCGGCGACCGATTTTCTGTATATGGTGGGGCCAGACCCCGATAGTTGCCCCGGGGCCGAGTTCTTTGGGCGATTGATCGGCATCGACGTCGCCGGAGGGGACCGGCTATCGGAGCATCTGGACAAGCTTGCGGCGGCCAGCCCGGTGACCTATGCCTCGCCCGACGCGCCGCCCATGTTGCTGTTGCACGGCGACGTGGACGTGATCGTCAGCGTGGTGCAGAGCGTCTTGCTCTATGAAAAGCTGTGGCAGGCGGGCGCGGATGTGCGCCTGCACATCGTGCATGGCGGCGACCACCTGGACTATCGGCGCGACCCGGCTGATATCCCCTGGAACACGCCGGAAATCCGCCAACTGGAAGACGCGTTCTTTTACCGGACGCTCAAAGGGCACGAGCGCCCACGCGAATAAAGCATTCCATCACCCCATCTCAGGAGGTTTGCGCGATGCCATCGGATCGGTCACAGGTCTATATCCCCAGGGAGCGCTGGTCTCCCGAACTCGCTGAAATGCTGGCGCACCAAGACGGCGCTGTTGGTCCACAAGAGGACGATATAAACTATCCGTTCGCTTTCGAGATGCTGCGGGGCACCTGGCGCGAGCAGGTATCCGACAGCGTCGTCGCCGAGGCCCGCGCAAACGCCATTCGCCTCTGGCCGCAGGGCGCGCCAGGGGCAGGCGGGGTCGGCTGGCGGCACGAGCCGATGCTGTATCCGGTGCTCCCCACGCCGGATCGGGCGAATGGCTCGGCGGTGGTGGTCATCCCCGGCGGCGGCTATCGCGTCCAGGCTCCCTGGGAGGCATTTCCCTTTGCCGAGTGGTTTGCCGAGCGGGGCGTGGCCGCCTTTGTGTTGCAGTATCGCCTGCTCCCCTACGTGCTTCCCGCGCCCCTGGATGATACCCAGCGTGCTATCCGCACGGTGCGCGCCAGGGCGGGCGAGTATGGCATCGACCCCTCGCGGGTGGCAGTGATCGGCTTCTCGGCGGGGGGGCATCTTGCCGCGCTGGCCTCGTCGCTGTTCGACGAACCGGACCCGCTGATGGAGGACGCTGTTGCCAGCGAAAGCGCCCGCCCCGACCTGGCGATCCTCTTTTACCCCGCCATCTGTCTCCGCACCTCGCCGGGCCTGCGGGTACTGGCACTGGGAACCAGCCAGCTTGACGAAGCGTTGCTGGACCGCTATTCGGCCCAGGTGCCGGTCAGCGCGCGCACGACTCCGGCGTTTATCGTGGGCAGCGTGACGGACCAGATTGTCGCACCGGCCCACCTGACGGGCTATGCCCAGGCGTTGGCCGATCACGGCGTGTCCTACGAGCTGCACCTGTATAGCTCCGGCGTGCATGGTTCGGGCGTCTACGATCCCCGCCCCACGCATAGCACCTGGGAGATCTTGTTGCAGAACTGGCTGTTCGCGCAGGGGTTCTTGCAGTAGATCGGCATAGGAAAGGAACTCCCGATGAATCCCAAAGAGAATGCCTTGCATATCCTGCGATTCGACCACCCCGAGCGCGTGGTTGGTGGCCTGCCGTGTCATGCCATCGTCTACCACGGCAGCAACCACGAGGGGTACGCGGGGGGCGGCCACCACCTGCCCGTCGGCTCGTCCTGGCAGGATATTTGGGGCACGACCTGGATGAAGGAGCAGGACGGGGTCATGGGCTTTCCGCGAGGCAACCCGCTGGCCGATCTGCGCGCCCTGTCCACCTATCGCTGGCCCGATCCGGACGATGAGCGCATCTGCGGCCTGATCTACCAGAGCGTGGAGGGCTATCACCGGGAGGAGCAATTCCTGTGCGGCTCTCACCGGGACACCCTGTGGGAAAAGAGCTATATGCTGGTGGGCATGGAGAACATGATGTGCAATTTCCACGCGGAACCCGACGCCGCGCGGGAGATCTTGCATCGTATTATGGACTTTCAACTCGGCATCGCCCGCCACTACCTTTCCCTGGGGGTAGAGCTGGTGATGATGGGCGACGACCTGGGCACGCAGCGGGCCTTATTGCTCTCTCCCCGGATCATCCAGGAATTCTTGGTGCCGGAATACCGGCGGCTGTTCGACCTGTACAAGCAGCACGGCGTGCTGGTGTCGTTCCACAGTTGTGGCCACATCGAGCCGATTCTCGACGTGTTCATGGACCTGGGCGTCGACTGCCTGAACCCCATCCAGGCCTCGGCCAACGATCTGGAGGAATTGCGGCGCAAAACCCAGGGGCGGATGGCCCTGCTGGGGGGTATTGGCTCGGCCCTGATCATGAGCGGCCCGCCGGAGGCCATTCGCCGCGAGGTGCGCCGCCGTCTCTGGCAGTTGGGCCGCGAGGGGGGCTACTTCTGCGGTCCCGACCAGGGATTGCCCTTTCCCAAAGCGCACGAGCAGGCGCTTGCCGACGCCATCGCCGAATATGGACACTATCCGTTGCAGCCCCCGCCGCCAGAGGAATAAAAGCCTGGTCGAACAGGCTGTTGGGTGTGCAGATATTACGAGAAGGAGATCATTCCATGAAACTCTATCAGGTAGACGCGTTCACCGACCAACCCTTCCGAGGCAACCCCGCCGCCGTCTGCGTGCTGGAGGGGCCGCGCCCGGATGCCTGGATGCAGGCCCTTGCCGCCGAGATGAACCTGTCCGAGACGGCTTTTCCCTTGCGGCAGGGGGAAGAGTTCAGCCTGCGCTGGTTCACTCCCAAACAAGAGGTCGGCCTGTGCGGCCACGCCACCCTGGCAACCTCCCACATCCTGTGGGCAGAAGGGTATCTGCGCCCCGACGAAGAGGCCCGCTTCCAGACCAAAAGCGGCCTGCTGACCGCCAACAAGCGGGCAGACGGCATCGAGATGGATTTCCCCGCCCGGTTCGTGACCGACACGGAAGCTAACGCCTTGTTGAACCAGGCGCTCGGCGTGGCCCCCCGGCAAACCTCTATCCTCTCTTCGGCCAAGGGAAACACCTACCTGCTCGAGTTCGATTCGGAGCAGCAGGTTACCGAGATGACGCCCGATTTCATCGCGTTACTGGCAACCAGCGCGCGCTCCGTGATTGTCACCAGCCGCGCCGAGACGGCGGGCTATGATTTCGTCTCCCGCTTTTTCGCGCCCGCCCTGGGCATCAACGAGGACCCGGTGACTGGCTCGGCCCACTGCTACCTGGCCCCTTATTGGGGCAAGAAGCTGGGCAAAATGGCGCTGGTCGGTTGGCAGGTTTCAGCGCGCACCGGCGTGGTGGGCTGCACCTGGCAGGGGGAGCGAGTCGTTTTGCGCGGGCAGGCGGTCACGGTGTTCAAGGGGGAGTTGCTGGCGTAGCACGCGCGCGGGCAGTGCACTCCTTTTTCTTATCAGGAGGTGGCTGATGAAGCGGCGAAAGCATGCGGTATGGCTCTTCTATGTGCTGGCGTTGGTCATCTCGTGGATCGGCTGGGCACCCCAGGTTGCCGCCTCGCGCGGTGTTGCCCCTTTCACCCATCCGGTCTTTGGCCTCGGCTACTTGCTGGCGGGCCTCGGCCCCGCCCTGGCCGCCGTGATCGTCGTAGCCTGGTCGGAGGGGAGAGCCGGGCTAAAGCGACTGCTCGCGCCGCTGTGGGCGTGGCGGGTCGAGCCGGGGTGGTACCTGGTGGCCCTGCTGGGGCCGGTGGTGCTGTTTGCGTGCGCTACCCTGGTGGATTCGGCGCGAGCGGGACGGTTTATCGGGTGGATACTGGTCGCTCCCTGGTACGGAGTGCTGCTGACCTTGCTGACCAGCCTGCTATCGAACGTTTGGGAAGAAATCGGCTGGCGCGGATTTGCGCTGCCACGCCTGCAAGCGACATACACTTCGCTGATGGCTGCGCTGATCGTGGGGGTGGGGTGGGCCATCTGGCATCTGCCGCTCTCCTGGATTCAGGGGCATCCCTTTGGCCGGGAGCCGCTGCTCGCCTGGGCGTTGGGCATCTTGGCCGAGTCGGTGCTGTACGCCTGGCTGTATAACCGGACCGGTGGCAGCCTGTTGATCGTTGCGCTGTTTCACGCGGCCATCAACACCGTGGGCGGGTTGGCCTACGGCGGATCGTATCTGGGGGTGACCATCGCTGCGTGGGTGCTGGCCGCCATCCTGGTGGCGATCACCGGGCCGTCGCTGGCCGCCCGTCGCGCCAAACCAGCGCCGGATACTCCGAACATCTAGAACATTTGCGAGGGAATGCCAAAGCCATGCCCCAGGATAGCGTGGCGCATTTGCCCGTCATCACCGGTTGTCTGACGCGGATGCAGGTGGACCCGACCCTGCGCGCCTACGAGCTGCTCTCGGAAGGGATTTCCGGCTCGAACGTCTATTGCGGGCAGGGGAACGGGAGCAGCGCCATCTTGAAATTCACGCGGGCTGCGACCCCGCCCTGTGTGCAACAACGGGCCGCCCGCAAGCTGGCGTTCTGTCAGCACCTGTTCGGAGAATAGGCCGTCTGCCACTGTGTGGCGCAATGAACAAAGGACAGGAGAGATCATGGAACGACCCAATATCCTGGTAATCATGAGCGATCAGATGAAGGCCACGGCCAGCCATCTGTACGGCAACCCGTTTTGTCGCACGCCTCACCTGGAGCGGCTGGCGGGCGAGGGGGTGTTGTTCGAGCAGGCGTTTACCCCGCATCCCCTGTGCGTGCCCGCCCGCGTGGCGCTCTGGACGGGGCAGTACCCCCACACCAACGGCGCGCGCCGCAACGAGACGCTGATGCCCGGCGATGCCCTGCACGCCTTTAAACTGTGGCACGAGCTGGGCTTGCACTGCGGCCTGATCGGCAAGAACCACTGCTTTGATCAGCCGGACGACCTGGCCTTGTTCGATACCTGGTGCGAGATCTCGCACGTGGGGTTGCCGCGAGACGAGACCACGAAGGGGATGGACTGGTTTCGCCCCATAGAAGCCATCCACGCCGCCCACGCCGTGCGGCGCAACATGCCTGCCTCCAGCCCCCAGTTCTCCTGGGCGCACACCGATTTCCCCCTGGAGGATTACGGCACCGGGCTGGTGGCGGGGCAGACGGTGCGCTTTTTGGAGCAGCACCGTCACGACCCCTTTGCCCTGTGGGTCTCGTTCCCCGACCCCCACGAGCCGTATGAGGCCCCTCGCCGCTATGCCGAGTTGTTCCCGCCGGAGGTGGTGCAGTTGCCGCCCTGGCGCGAGGGCGAGTTCGACGACGCGCCGGAGCGCAACCGCGTGCTGTACCAGATGATGGGCATTGAGGACAACGAGGATGCGGACATCTATGGCCTGCTGGCCGCCTACTATGGGATGGTGCGCTTTCTGGACGATGGCGTGGGCCAGATTCTCGACGCGCTGGATCGGCTGGGCCTGCGCGAGAACACCATCGTCGTCTTTTGCGCCGACCACGGCGATTTCGCCGGGGAACATGGCATGGTCTGCAAGGGGGGCGTCTTTTATGACGCGCTGACGCGGATTCCGCTGATCGTCTCGTGGCCGGGCCACGTCGTCCAGGGGCAGGTGGACGGCAGTTTGGTAAGCCTGGCGGACATTGTTCCCACGCTGCTGGAGCTGCAAGGATTGGAGATTCCGCGCGCGATGCAGGGCCAGCCACTGCCCACGGTAACGGGCGCCGCGCCCCGCGAGGCGGCTTTTTCCGAGTATGGCGCGGGCGGCCCAACCTTTAGGATGGACGACCTGCATAAGCTGTCCGTGCCCTATGGCCGCCGGGCGCTGCTTCGCTCGCTGCAATGGCGCGAGGCGGAGGGCCGCCGCAAGATGGTGCGCACGCGGGAATGGAAATACGTCCACGACCCGCTGGGCGACCGGGATGAACTCTACGATCTGACCCGCGACCCGTGGGAACTGACCAACGTGGTGGACGATCCCACCCTGGCCGGGGTGCTGGCGGATATGCGCCTGCGCCTGGCCGATTGGAGTATCTGCACCGAGGGCGGTCGCCCCCCCGTGCCGCTGCCCGCGTCGGAAAAGTATGACATTGCGGAGAAGGAATAGCGTCCAGCCGGACGGCCAGATGCAAGCCGCCCGGCCCGGCATGCATGCCGCTCTCTCCCCTCGCCCCCTGGGAGAGGGCGCGGCTGCGCCAACTTGTTGGCGAGGCCGAGGGTGAGGGACTTGCATAACCCACCAAAAACGGCCATACTATACCCGCCTGCTTGATCCGCCATGTCACCAAACCATACGGGGGTCCCATCCCATGCCTTCAACGCCGGACGCTGTCGCTGCTCTCGTCGAACGCTTTCACCATAACCTCGACCACTACCACCGGGCCGATTACAACGAAACCCAGGTGCGGCGCGAGTTCATCGACCCGCTGTTTCTCGCCCTCGGTTGGGACGTGGATAACGCCCGCGGTCTGGCCCCCCAATATCAAGAGGTGATCCACGAGGATTCGGTGCGCATCCAGGGGTCGGTGCGCTCTCCCGATTACTGCTTCCGCGTCGGCCCAGAGCGCAAGTTTTTCGTCGAGGCGAAAAAGCCCTCGGTAGACATCCGCGACGATATTCACCCGGCCTACCAATTGCGCCGCTACGCCTGGACCGCCAAGCTGCCCCTCTCCATCCTGACCGATTTTGCCGAGTTCTCGGTCTATGACTGCCGCATCCGGCCCAAGCCCGACGATAAGGCATCTACCGCCCGCATCCTGTACGTCACCTATGATCAGTATGCCGAGCGGTGGGACGAGATCGCGAGCATTTTCTCTCACGACGCCGTCTGGCGCGGGGATTACGACCGCTATGCGGACGCGGCCCACGGCAAGCGCGGCACGCAAGAGGTAGACGCCGCGTTCCTGGAGGAAATCGAGAAGTGGCGCGAGCTGCTGGCGCGGAATATCGCCCTGCGCAACCCCGGCCTGGGCGTGCGCGACCTGAACTATGCCGTCCAGCAGACGATTGACCGGATCATCTTTTTGCGGATTTGCGAGGACCGGGGCATCGAGCCGTCGGAACAGTTGCGCAACGCGCTGACCGGCGGGGAGGTGTATGCCCGCCTCGTGGAGATTTTCCGGCGGGCCGACGACCGCTACAATTCCGGCTTGTTCCACTTTCGCCAGGAAAAGGGGCGCGACGAATCCCCCGATACCCTCACGCCCGGCCTGCGGGTGGATGACAAGGTGCTGGCCGAGATCATCGGCGGGCTGTATTACCCCCAATCGCCCTATGCGTTCGACGTGCTGGGCGCGGACATCCTGGGGAACGTCTACGAGCAATTTCTGGGCAGCGTGATCCGCCTGACGTCCGGCCACCGGGCAGTGGTGGAGCAAAAGCCAGAGGTACGCAAGGCGGGCGGGGTTTATTACACGCCCAGGTACATCGTGGACTATATCGTCGAGCATACGGTGGGGGCGCTGTGCGCGGGCAAATCCCCCGGCCAGATCGCTCGGCTGCGCATCCTCGACCCGGCCTGCGGCTCCGGCTCGTTCCTGCTGGGGGCGTATGGCTACCTGCTAAACTATCACCTGAACTGGTATGTGGAACACCCCACCAAGCAGGAGCGGCGCGAAATCTACCAGGGGCGGGGCGGGCAGTGGTTCCTCACCACCGAGGAGAAAAAGCGCATCCTGCTGAACAATATCTATGGGGTGGACATTGACCCGCAGGCGGTGGAGGTGACCAAGCTCTCCCTCCTGCTGAAGGTGTTGGAGGGGGAGAACCAGGAGACGCTGGCCCGCCAGATGGCTTTTTGGGAAGAGCGGGTGCTGCCCGACCTGGCGAACAATATCAAGTGCGGCAACAGCCTGATCGGCCCCGACTATTACGCGCAGACGACGCTGCTGGACGAGGACGAGCTATATCGGGTGAACCCGTTCGACTGGCAGAGCGAGTTCGCGGAGATCATGCGGGCGGGCGGGTTCGATGCGGTGATCGGCAACCCGCCGTATGTGCGCCAGGAGATGCTAGGCGACTCGAAGGGCTATTTCCAGGAGCACTATGAAGTCTATCACGGTGTTGCCGACCTATATGTGTACTTCATTGAGCGAGGCGTCAAGCTGCTCGCCCCTGGCGGTCTGTTCTCCTACATCGTGGCGAACAAGTGGATGCGGGCCAACTATGGGCAACCGCTCCGCCGCTGGCTCAAGACGCAAGGGATTGAAGAGATCATTGACTTTGGCGACCTGCCTGTATTTAAGACAGCCACAACCTATCCGTGCATCGTTCGGGTCCAGCAAGGAGGCACGCTTACAGAGTTCAATGTAGCGCAAGTGCAAACTCTGGATTTTGCGGACCTTGGCAGCCATATCCAAGGGCAGAGGTATAGAGTAAACCAGGGAAAACTTGATGATAGTGGCTGGTCGTTGATGGGCGAACGTAGTCAGGAACTCTTGGTGAAACTAAATACGAACGGTCTGCCGCTCCACGAGTATATTGGAGGACGAATTTACCGAGGGCTCCTCACAGGACTGAACGAAGCCTTTATAATCGATGAAGCTACTCTGAACAAACTGGTTGCCGAAGATCCCAATAGCGTAGAATTGGTCAAGCCTTTCTTTGCAGGTAGAGACGTGAAACGGTATCAGCCGCCCAACAGTGGGCGCTATTTGATCCCCATCCCTAAAGGCTGGACTCGCGCAGAATCAGGTGGCGTAAAAGATAAATGGACTTGGTTTCAGAGGAAATACCCTGCGATAGCACAGCACCTTGCCCCGTTTGCTGAAGCTGCCGAACGGCGCGGCGACAAGGGCGAATACTGGTGGGAGTTGCGTGCCTGCGATTACTATGACGCTTTCAGGCAGCCAAAGATAATATACCCGGACATTGCTGCCCACAGTCAGTTTACGTATGTCGCTGGCGAAGCGTTTGTGGGCAATACTGTTTATCTTGTTCCTTCTGGCGATCTTTTTCTGCTTGGCGTTTTGAACTCAAAAGTAACCGAGTTTATCATGCACGCAGTCAGCCCGCCTGTCAGAGGTGACTACTATCGCTATTTCACACAGTATGTCGAGGAGTTGCCAATTCCTGTCATTGACCCAAACGCCCCTGCCGACGCCGCGCGGCACGACCAGATGGTGGCGTTGGTCGAGCGGATGTTGGCGCTGCACGCGCAGATAGCAGCGGCGGGATCGCCCACGGCCAAGCGGATGCTGGAGCGGCAGATCGAGGCGACGGACAGGCAGATCGACGCGCTGGTGTACGAGCTATACGGGTTGACGGAGGAAGAGATCAGGGTGGTGGAGGGGTAGGCAAAACCCTCACCCTCGGCACGATGCCGCGGCTACGGGGGCGAGGGGAGCGGTAGGGGGGACAGGTTTCCGCCTATCCCCTCTGTTACTGCTCCTGACGATTAGCCCGCGACGGTGGGCAGCGGGGTGATTTTGAGGCAATGCGCCGGGGAGGACGGCAGGTTCTCCGGCAGCATGACGAGCAGGTCCGCGCCCTCCTGCTGCCAGGCCAGCGCGCCGTCCCGCCCCAAGCACTGCACCGTAGCGTTGGCGTCGGCGATCAGCCCTTCCAGGCGAATCTGGCGCTCGACGGGGGTGCCCATCAGCGTCGCATATAGCGCGCCGCCCTGCTGCGTATAGCGCACGCCCAACCCTTGCGCCGTGCGCCCCTCTGCCTGCACCCACGGGCGGCTGCCGAACATCGCCTCCCCGTTGGTCTGGAGCCAGTTCCCCAGCCCTTCCAACCGCTGGCGCTGGTTCGCCGGGATCGTGCCATCGGCCATCGGGCCGATGTTGAGCAACAGGTTGCCGTTCTTGCTCACCACGTCCACGAACAGGTGCACCAACGCTTCCACCGAGATCAGTTGCTCGTCCCCCTCGTTGCGGTTGTAGCCAAAGGAAAAGCCGATCCCCCGGCAGGTTTCCCACTTGATGGGCTGAATTTCGGGGAACGAAGTGTATTCGGGCGTGATGATGTCATAATGCGGGCCGTGCGGCGAGGCCAGCACGTCGTCTTCCGGCGCAGGCTCCCGCGTCGTCGCCTGGGCAAAGCGGTCGTTGATCAACCCTTCCGGCACGCGGTTGTAATAGTAGGCAAACAGTTCCGGCAGGTTGGCGGCGGCGGGGTAACCGATATCGTTCCACAGGATCGCTGGCTGATAGCGGTCGATCAACTCGCGCCAGTGGGTGTTGGCATAGGCCACGAATTCCGGCTCCTGCACAATCGTGCCCTGCACGTCGGCCACATCTTGGATGCGCGCCTGATTGAACGACCAATCCAGCCCGCCGGAATAGTACAGGCCCATCCGCAGGCCCCGCCCGCGCACAGCGTCGGTCAGCTCCCCCACCAGGTCGCGCGTGGCATGGTAATCGGGTTTGCGGGGGCAGGGATGCGCCGTCGGCCAGAGGGTAAAGCCATCGTGGTGCTTGGTGGTCAGCACGACATACCGCGCGCCGACCTGCTGGAACAGCCCGGCCCAATCCTGCGGGTCCCAGGCGGCCACGGCCTGGTTGAACAGCGGCGCGAACTGGTCATAGGCGAAATCCGCGCCCCAGGTGGCGTTGTGGTATTGGCGAGTGGGGCTGCTCTCGAATTTCAAGCTGTTGAGATACCACTCGGCGTAGGGGTTGCGGCCAAACATGGCGGGCCAGCCCTCTTCCGCGATGATCTTGGTGATGTCACCGCTCAAGGGCGCCCAGGCGGGCACGGAATACAGGCCCCAATGGATGAAAATGCCGAGTTTTGCGTCGTGATACCAGTCCGGCACCTGGTGCTGTTGCAGCGATTGCACGGTGGGTTCGTATGTCATGGCTTATTATCTCCTGAGGAAATGGATCAGAGTGAATCTATGATAGCTGGTTATCCCAGCCCGTCAATCTGGCGACCGGGTGTGTCCAGAATTGTGGGTGTAGCCGCGCCATCGTGGCGCGCATCCCCAAACGCGGCAGGATGCCGCACCTACAGGTCGTAGCATGGTGCGATCCGCCCACGATTTTGGACGCCCCCTGGCGACCGGTTCTCTTTTGACGTCAGGTCGGGGTCTGGTATGATAACCTTACGCTGGTTGCCAGCTCCCGCACCACCATAGCTTGTACGTACGCTGAGTGTGAACCCCTTGCCCCATCCGGGGCATCGGTTGGTCTTGGGGAGGCATGATGACTGTTCGCGAAGCTATCGATATCGACTCTATGCAACAGACTCTGCGGGAAGAGATGACCGACCTGCGCCACGCCTTGCTGCCCGCGTACCTGGGTTTCCTCACCCTGCTCTTTGGCGGGTGGCTGCTGTGGGTGTTGTGGGATAGCCCCTCCGCTGGCCTCCTGGATGTAGCCTGGGTCTTGATTGCAGCGGTGGGGTATCTGAGCCTGCGCCTGCATGCCCGGCACTATTTGCTCGCCTCCTGGTTGCTCCTGATCGCCCTGATCGCCCTCACCAGCGTGTTGAACCTGGTCTACCCCTCTGGCCTCACCCTGGCGGTGGCCGTGCTGGCGGTGATTATCGCCAATGCCCTGCTGGGCGCCTGGCACTCGCTGCTGGCGGCCCTGCTCAGTGCGGGGGTACTGCTGCTACTGCACACGCAGACTGGCTACCTGGCCGAATCGCCGGAGGTCCTGGTACTGGCGCCGCTGCTTTACCTGCTGGTCTGGGGAGCCGTCACCATCGGCCATCAGCCCTTTCGCGAGGCCATTGATCTGGCGCTGACGGGCTGGGACGCGCTACGCGAGTCGCTGATCGAGGCTCGCGACCGACGCGGCGAGCTATACCGCGTCTTTCGGGCGCTGGAAGAGGCCACCTACCGCATCGAGCGCGCGAACAACGAGCTGATGTTGGCCCGCCAGCAAGCCGACGTCGCGCGGGCCAACAAGGCCCGCTTTGCGGCCACTGTCAGCCACGAGCTGCGCGGGCCGCTGAACCTGATCCTGGGATTCAGCCGCCTGATGGCCCTTTCCCCCGAACGGTATGGCGTGCTCTTGCCCAGCGAATATCGGGCCGATGTGGATACCATCTATTCCAGCAGCCAGCATTTGGTTTCGCTGCTGGACGACGTACTCGACCTGTCCCAGGTCGAGGCGGAGCACATGCCTCTGGTCAAGGACCGGGTGGACCTGGAGCAGGTGGCGGGAGACGCCATTCGGGTGGTGCGCCCGCTGGCAGAGCGCAAGGGCCTGTATCTGCAGGTGCACTTGCCAGCAGATGGCCTGCCCACCATCCTCGCCGACCGGGTGCGCCTCCGGCAGATCATGCTCAACCTGCTCACCAATGCCGTCCGCTTTACCCAGCAGGGGGGCATCACGGTAGAGATCGCCCGCCATCCTGATAGCGTCCTGTTCAGCATTCAGGATACTGGCCGGGGCATCTCGTCTGAGGAGCTTCCCCGGCTCTTTGAAGAGTTCTCCCAGTTGCACCTGGCCGAAGAAGATAGCACCAAGGGAACCGGGCTGGGGCTGGCTATCAGCAAGCACCTGATCGAGCTACACGGGGGGCGGATTTGGGCCGAGAGCAAGGAGGGAGTAGGCACCAAATTCTCCTTCACGTTACCCCTGCCCGAGACCGTGCCGGTGCAACTGCGGCAGTCGCGCCGAACAGACAGCCCGCTGCCTGCGCGGCCCCACGACGTCTGCCTGGTGTTGCACGAGGACCCGGCCATTGTGCGCCTGTTGGCGCGCTATCTCGAGGGCTATCACGTGATCGGCGTCCCCAGGGAGCACGACCTGCTGCCCCTGGTGCACGATTATTACCCGCGGGCTGTGGTGGCGCCGCCCCCGGCTGCCGAGCATATACGCGCAGCGCTGGCTATGGCCCAACTGGATGTGCCGGTGATCTCTTGCTCCATGCCCCAACTGACCCAAGGCCCTCAGGTGGAGGGGGCGCTGAGCTACCTGATGAAACCGGTGACCCGCGAGATGGTGGAGGCGACCATCCGGCAGGTGCAGTGGGATGGCGAGGAGATGAGCGTGTTGATAGTGGACGACGACCCCGATACCGTGCGGTTGTTAGAGATCATGCTCACCACTACGCCAGAGGCTCCCCGTGTCTGGAAGGCGTACGACGGGCATCAGGCGCTGGAAATTATGCACAATCGCGTGCCTGACCTGATCTTTATCGACCTGTTAATGCCGGGGCTGGATGGCGAGCGAACTATTGCACAAATGCGCGCAGACCCCCGTTTGCGCGCGGTGCCTGTAGTAGTCGTTTCGGCGCGCGACATGGTGGGGGATACGGCCACGTTGGGGACGCATATCGGGGTGTACTCGCAGCGGCCGGTAAGCATTGCCGAAGGGGTCAAACGGTTGCAGGCTCTGCTGGATACACTGACCCCCCGCTATCTTCCAGAGGCAGCCAGCGATGCACCGTCTCCAGCAGTTTCTCTGGGCTGATCGGCTTGGGCAGCACTTCCATCGCTCCCCAGGCCAACGCCAGGTCGGGCTGTCCCATAATGGAGCAGATGATGACCGGGATGTCCCTGGTGTCCGCGTCGGCCTTGAGCCCTTGCAGGATCGTCCAGCCATCTCCCTGGGGCAGGATCACGTCCAGCAGGATCAGATCGGGCTTGCGCTGCTCCAGCGCTTCCGTCGCTTCGCGGGCGGTGCGAGCGCCCAGCACCTCATAGCCCCGCAGGTAGCGGCGATACAGATCGACTGCTCGTTGATCGTCGTCCACCACCAGGATGGTGGGCAGGTGGGCGACGGGGATGGCAAAGCACAACATGCTGCCGCACTGCGGGTCATCCGCCACCCAGATGCGCCCCCCGTATACATGCAGCAGGTCGCGACAGAGGGCGATTTCGGCGGACGTGTCGAGTATTTGCGCCAGGGCTTGCGGTGTTTCCGCGGAGAGCACCCACAGGATCTCCTGGCCCTGGTGTGAGATGCTCAGCTCCAGGGTATCTTTTCGCAACTGCGACATGGACTCGGCCAGGGCGCACAGGATAATCTGCCGCAGAATCGAGGGCGCGCCGTACACCGGCGGTAGCGCCTGGGGGGCATGGACCTGAAAACGCACGTTGCGTTGCTGGGCCAGTGGGAGGATGGTGTGCTCGACGCCGATCAGCAGGTCGCGCACATGAATGGATTCGCGGGGCAGCGTTTCGGCGAGGCTGACAGTACTGGCCCGCGCCTGGTCGTTCGCGGCTCCCTCCTCGTCGGCCGGGGGGAGCGTTTGCTGGTAGCGGTCCCACAACAGGCTCGTGAGCGCCGCCAACGCCTCGCGCTGTCGCCGGTAGAAGGAGGCCACGCTGATATTTAGTTCTTCGCACACCTGTTCCGCCGTCAGGGAGCGGAGATGGTGCAGCGATAGCACCCGATAGGCCGTCCACTCCGGGCGCGTGACCGGGACCGAGGGCGGCGGCTTGAGGGACTGGATGGCATCGCGCAGCACTGCCCGCACCGCCTCCCCGGCCGTTTCTCCGGGGGCAGGCTCCCCTCGCAGGATGCCGCCGAGAGGGTGCGTTTGCAGGTAGACCGGGTCATACAGGTTGTTCAGTGCCTCTTTGACCAACTGGGCGAACTCTTCACGGGATATCAAGATTCTCACCAGCCTGGCATCTGATACTAGTTTGATAGTGACCTGATAGGAAACCCGTTCATTTAGAGGCCCAGCTATGCTACAGTAGGGGCAGAAGGGGTGTTGACTAGACCATGTATTAGCTGGACCCGCGACCTTCTCCCGTTTATTTACCACGCCGACATGTGGATTCTAATAGATACCGGGGGGGGCGTCAAGGTTGCCCATGTTCGTAGAAAGGAGGGAGGCAAGCAGCGTAGCGTAAACTTTAGGCAATGATGCTCTGGAGCGAACATCCATTTCTTTCACCTAACAAGGAGGCTTGTCATGGCTAGCTATTTGTCGCGCCGTAATTTCCTCAAGATGGCCGGATTAGTGACTGTTGGTGTCCTCGCCGGATGTGCCCCAAAAGCGCTGCCCACGTCTGCTCCGGAGCCCACAGCGGCCAGCGCGGAGAAGGTCGTCGAGAAGGCTGAAGCAACTTCCGCCCCCGCCCCTGCTGCGAGCGTCAAGATTCGCGTGTATGACCTGGTCGCCGAGGATGCCACTGGCCCGTCGGTGTTCAACCGGCTCAAGCAAGAGTGGTTCGCCGAGGCATACCCCAATATCGAGGTCGAGCACCTGCCGTTCCCCAGCGTTACCGTAGAAAAGCGTCGTGAGTACTGGGTCACGGCCCTGAGCACCGAAGGTGGCCCCGCCGCTGTCTTCTTTGACAACAACAGCTTTACCCTGGATATGGCCTCCATCGGTAACGTCGAGTTTTTGGATGACTACCTTCCCCTGTACTTCCCCGAATGGGCAGACCTGATGCCTATCATCCAGGAAGTCTCCATGTACGATGGTAAGGCTGTCCAGATTCCCGGCATGGTGGAAGTGAACGGCCTGGCCGTCCGCCGCGATTATCTCGAGGAGGCGGGCTACGATCCGAACTTTGCCCCCAAGGATTGGCCGGAATGGCTCAAGATGATCAAGGACCTCACCAACGACGAACACTGGGGCTTCCAGTGGCCGACGATTGATTGGGCGTTCAGCAACTTCCTGGTCATGAACGGCGGTGCGGTGGCGCTAGAGGCGGAGGACAAGTCCATCACCCTGCACTATACCAGCAAAGAGGTGGTCGAGACCGCCAAGATGCAGAAGGATTGCGTGTTCACGCACAAGGTGACCGTTCCGGACACGTTCTCCGACTTTGCCACGAACCTGAACAACTTCCAGCAGGGCAAGGGCGCCACCTTTAACTTTATGCCCTCCTGGCTGAACTGGTTGTTCGGTGAGGCCACCTTCCAGCCAGAGCAGTTGAACTTTGTGCCCTATCCGGTGGGGCCCAGCGCTTTGGCCGGCGACAGCTTGGTCAAGCCCTACATGGGTGTTGGCACGCATAGCTGGATGGTGAACCCCAAGCAGCCGCGCGAAGAGAAGGACGCGGCCGCGCTGTACATCTGCTGGATGAACAGCAAGGAGAACATCAAGAAGCAGGCCGAGTGGTGGAAAGAGAACGAACTGAAGGGCGTGTACGCCTCTCCGTTCAAGGATGTGCCTTGGGATACCGTTTCCACCGGTGTGCCCGAATGGTGGGGCCAGCCCCTGATCGACATCCTCAGCTACGGCGGCAAGAGCCCGGCCCCCGACTATAAGGGTGGGGATTATCTGGTCAAGGCCCTGGAGGAGATCTTCCGAGACGAAAACTCGAATATCGAGGGCGAACTGGCCAAGGCCGAGGAGCGAGCCAAGGCCGAGTTCCTCGATGAGTATATGGCGCAGTTGACCAGCGGCTGACCTGGATAGATGACGGCTACAATGCGGGCATTGCGCGCGTTGTAGCGCTTGTTATGGCGGGCGCCAGCGCCAGCGCGAGATG
>Ga0209347_1000503_pt1 | contig 96836 bp, 81 predicted proteins | sample AutmiccommuBRH23_FD_187382 | JGI IMG/M metagenome (GOLD analysis project Ga0209347, IMG submission 187382) | Deep subsurface microbial communities from Mt. Terri, Switzerland - Autotrophic microbial communities BRH/23 (SPAdes) (version 2) | ecosystem: Environmental > Aquatic > Deep subsurface >...
ACCTACAAGTGAGGAGAAAAACAATTAATTTTCTTCATATTCTTCAAAAACTAGCCTTAAATAGCTGATTTTCATGAGTTACTTTGGCAAAATGTCGTGTAGGTATAATTTTTTGCGGGAATCAAGGATAAAAGAATTTGAAATACCCTTAGCAATCGCGCGAGCTAATTGTTCCTGGTACCAAACTTGTTGCAATTTTTTCTGTTCCTTTACACTCGATAAATAGCCCACTTCTACGATAACTGCGGGCATACTTGTGTTATTAATAATGTAAAAATCTCCAGGTTTTGCAATTCTACGATTCATCCCTGGTATTTTAATCAATTCTTGTTGTATTAATTCCGCCAACCTTTTACCAGATTCAGATTGAAAATGATAAAAAGTTTCTGAACCTGATTCTTGTCCCGTTGCAGTTGCATTAACATGTAGACTTACAAAAACATCCGCATTAGCCTTTTTTGCTATATCAATACGGTGATTTAAGTCAATTTGCTTTTTTGTGGTTTTTCCTTTGACCCCATCTGGAGCATAGTCTATGTCTGCTTCCCGAGTAAGAAAAACCTCAATTCCGCTTGGACCAAGCATTTCCTTTACCTTTTGTGCAATCTGGAGATTAATTGATTTTTCATAAACACCTTGTTTCGTTACTGCTCCAGGGTCATACCCCCCATGCCCTGGATCAAGCATTACAATATGGCCTTTCTCGAAATGACTAATTACTGCAGTCGAACCCTGCCAAAGAACGGAGAACACCAACAATCCCATTAAACTTAGGACAAGCAATATCGCCATTTGGTTCCCTAATATCCCCACATACTTACGCATCCAATACTCCTCCGTTTCATGGTTTCATTTAAAGAGTATGTGAAGATAAATAAAGTTATACATCTTGACAGGCTTAAAGAAAACATAGCAATTATTAAGCTGAGCAGTATGAAACAAGCCTCCGCTAAAATGCGAAGGCTTGTCGGTATAGTGAACTCGTTCAACTAAAGTTGAACATCGAGTCTTCGGTGACATAAGTCTCCAGTGACGTTAGTCTCCGGTGGAGACTAACGCCGAAAGCGCTGAACCCGTAACGAAAACTCTCGCGCTGTAGGATGATTTATGCCGAAGGCGCTGAGCCACTGACGAATACTTTTGCGCCGTAGGATGGACTCTACTTCCTTCGCCGCTAAGTGTTTCTTTTGGGAAAGCCGGCTCGGCGATACTAATCCTCAGCGCTTAGTATTCGTTGATAGCCGTGCGCTATCGGCGATACTGTCCACCGGACACTATCGTCACCGGAGACTATCGTCACCGAAGCAGAATAAGGTGTATCACTCCCACTTGTAGAAGTGGGAGTCTTACGATTTGGATAAAGTAAAGTTTTTCACTGGAGATATACCATAACGTTCCGAACACCATAGGATAATGCTGCCTCTGTCGAATTCATGTAAAGGTCGATGCGGTTGCCTTTTATTGCTCCCCCAGTATCTAAAGCCTGAGCCTGTCCATAACCTTCAACATATACCTTCTCCCCAAGTGAGATTACGCTGGGATCGACGGCAATGACCCCCCAACCGACGGACGCTCCCGTTGCAGTTGTCCCTCCTGGTATACAATAAGCTGTCGCTCTCATGACATAAGCTCTCCTAAACTGGATGGTCGTCCCGCCCCGAGAAATTGAAGTTTGTACCCCTCGAGAAACCACTTGATTGGTTGGCGAGGTAAGTACTCGCTGATCAAGTATTTCTCTATCAACCTCTTTCCCATCTTCTAACGTCAATCTGATCGTTTGTTCTTGAAGGCCATTTGAACCACGACTGATAACTTTGTCCGGTAGCCCGACAGGATAATCGGCTGCCTGTGTAACACTCTGAAATGGAATCTCACTTTTTATGGTATCTATTCGTTCCGCAACCCTAACCACCTGAACCTGCTCATTAGGCACTAGCATATGGTCCAAAGGCTGCGAGACTTTATCCTTCATTCCCAAAACAATTCCAAGTTTAGTCAGCGCAGCAGATACTGTTCGCGGCGCCATATAGGTGTCTATATCCTTTCCGTCAGCACGAACTAAAATGGGGATAGCCCGCTGTACCTTAATTTCCATTTGGTTCGTGACAGCTTCCGTTCGTAAAATATTCACTTCATCCACGTCTTTTATCTGAAGTCCGTAACGCTCTGATAAATCAACAAGCGCTTCTCCCACTGTTTTTGCCGGTGTTCTTGTCATAAAGGTTTGTTCATCCACCATAAGATGAACTGGTATACTCCTAGTAACTTCTACCTCTAATCCCTTTGTAACTAATGTGTCCCGAGGAGGATTTACAATATCCTCCGGATATGATTCTAAGTTCGAATGGGCAAGTGCCTGACCCACGGTCCCAAAAATCGTCGTAACGAGTACCGTTTGTCCGTCAATGTGAGTCTCAATTGTTTTAGCCCTAAAAACCAGTGTCCCTGCTACAATAAGAAATACTGCACCTACAAAAACCATCATTTTAGCAATTAGAGACCTCCGAACTAAGGAAAAGACCTGAGTTCGTGTTAACTGAAACATTGAATCCCTCCAAAAACCTAATAAGGTCTAGCAACCTCATTTTAATGGATAAGTAGTCAGTTGTCAAAGCTAATTCCATTAACTGGGCTGTAAGACATAAATATGTACAGATTTTCGCCCCCAGTCTATACACTGACGGAGGGTTGGGAAAAACACATCAATTCGATTTCCACGTATTGCCCCACCCGTATCTGCTGCTATGGCATACCCATACCCTTCAACATAGACTTTGCTCCCCATCGCAATGACCGTCGGGTCAACTGCGATCAGTCCTTCTCTCGGTTCTACGCCTGAAGCAGTTTTATTTCCGGTATACGTATAAGCTGTAGACTCAACAGTGAGCGTTAAGGTAGTATTCATTTTAGCCAATTCAAGGCCTTCTGCAGTCGCTGGTATGGAGTTTTGAATAATTACCTTTTTCTTCGATACTGGTTTGGAGTTTTGAATAATCACTTCCTGCTTCGGACTTTTGACATCTAAAGATGATTGCTCTTGCTGATCTATGCTAACTTCACCTTGAGTGGATACTCCCCGGCTAACTGTATCTTGACTAACTGTATCTTGGCTAACTGCCACCTGTTTTGGGTCTGAAAAGCTAACTTCGGTCCGTAACCTTTTTGTATTCAAAGATTGTATAATCTGGGTAAATGTTGGTTGCATCATTCGATTTATATCTAGGTCGCCCAGAACAGAATAGCGTGTTCCCGCAGCAAAAACTGCTAACCCGCCTAAATATGTGCTCCAAACCTTGGTGGCACGCCAATAATCAGAATAGGTACTAATCGGCAGCGAATACATTTTATCCCTCCTAAGGCACATTCAAAAAAATATCCTAGGCATCTTTGACTTGTTATTTTCTTTCACATGCCTTACAAAAACCTATGAAGCATCAGAAAAAAAAAGAACCTTCTAAATTTATGAAGGTTCCCTTATAGAACTATAGATGACTTAAAGAGATTATACTTTTCGCCTAGTATTAAAAATAGTTTCTGCGTTACGCATGGTTTGAGAAGCGATGTCTTCAAAAGGCAAGTTTTTAATCTCAGCAATTTTCTTCACTATTTCTCGTACATAAGTAGGTTCATTACGCTTTCCACGTCGCGGTTCTGGAGTTAAATATGGGGAATCTGTCTCCACGAGAATTCGACCCAGCGGGACATGGCTCGCCACCTCAACAGTATGTCGCGCGTTTTTATAGGTCACTGGTCCGGCAAAAGAAAGATAGAATCCCATATTCAAAAGAACCTTTGCCATTTCCCAAGACCCGGAATAGCAGTGGAATACACCGCCGCACCTCGGGGGATTGGCTTTTACGATTTCCAAAACATCCTGATGCGCATCACGATTATGAATAACAATCGGTAAGCCAACTTCATTCGCTAATTTAATCTGATGAATAAATACTTCTTTTTGAATCGAACGCGGGGAAAGGTCACGATAATAGTCCAGCCCGATTTCGCCCCAGGCCACCACTTTCGGTTGTTTTGCCAAACGTAAAAGCCTCTCCCACGTTTCATCTTTGGCCTCTGCGGCATTGTGCGGGTGGATGCCAATCGCAGCATAAATAAATTCGTAATCTTGAGCCAGTCTCACAGATCGTTCAGAAGAAGGAAGATCATATCCTACATTAGTCATCCGAGAAATTCCTGATGACCCCATTCGCTCTAGGACTGCTACGAAGTCTTCTGTATAAACAGGATCATCTAAGTGCGCATGTGTATCCCAAATCATTTGACCAGCGCCCCTCCTGGAAGATCTTTATGGACCATAAGCACTTCCAACACTTCCCCTTGTGAGGCTGCCAAGATCATCCCTTGGGATGTGATTCCCCTCAACTTAGTTGGTTTCAGATTAGCCACCAAGACCACATATTGGTTTACTAGGTCTTCGGGAGCATAGTGTTTGGCAATACCCGAAACCACCGTACGCGCAACACCAGCCACTTCGACTTCTAACTTCATAAGTTTATCAGTCTTTTCTACTTTCTCTGCACTTAGAACTTTACAGACACGTAAATCCAGTTTAGAAAAATCCTCAATGCTGATTTCTTCTTTGATAGGCTCAAATTCGAGCGCTGGAATAGATTCAATTGTTTCTTTTTGGGCTTGGGTTTGGTTCAAGTTCCGATCTTGATCCACTGTTTTAGTCGTCTCCTCAGTTGTCGAAAATTGCGAAATATCAATCCTTGGGAAAAGCTGTTCTCCTTTTTGTACTTTTATCCCATGTTCCAGAATTCCCCATTGATCAGCTTCTGCCCAGCGGATAATTCCTTCATTTAGACCTAAGAGCGCACAAATTCTGGACGGTAATCCCGGCATGAAAGGGGCAGTCAAAATTGCCATAACCCGTATACATTCCACGAACGTATAAAGCACCGTATCTAAGCGCTCCTGCTGATCTTCTTGCTTAGCAAGTACCCAGGGAGCTGTTTCATCGACATATTTATTACAACGTGCCACAAAACGCCAAATTTCTTCAAGTGCACTTGCGGGATCGAAAGCCTCAAGCCTTTTTTCGACAGCAATTTTAACCTCATGACTTAAAGTTTTCAATTCTCGCTCCTGTGAACCGTCTTGCCCTGGACTAGGAACAATTCCATCTCGGTACTTAACAACCATTGCTAAGCTCCGAGATACGAAATTACCAAAATCATTGGCCAAATCACTGTTTAGGCGTTCAACCACGTTATCTTCGGAATACGTGCCATCAGTTCCCACTTGCATTTCGCGCAATAAAAAATATCGAATAGCATCTGAGCCATATCTTTGAATCAACTGGAAGGAATCCTGCACATTTCCTCGGGATTTGGAAATTTTCCCTCCATCTTTAGTCAGATACCAGCCATGCCCATAAATTACTTTAGGAAGTGGAATATCTAAGGCCATTAGAATAATGGGCCAAATCACTGCATGAAAACGTACAATATCTTTTCCCATAATGTGTATATCAGCTGGCCAATACTTTTTATACTTTTCCCCATCCGGGTAACCGAGTGCAGAAATATAATTAATTAATGCATCGAGCCATACATAGACAACATGTTTTGGATCAAAGGGTACTTTGATCCCCCACTGAAATGTGGTGCGTGAAACGCAAAGATCCTCTAACCCACTTTCAATAAAGCGTAACATCTCGTTGCGACGGGAAACTGGTTGGATGAATTCCGGATGCTCTTCGATGTATTTATGCAAGGCAGCTTGATATTTTGAAAGACGAAAGAAATAACTTTCTTCCTTGAGCAGTTCAACATCTCGGCGACAATCCACATTAGGGCATTTGCCCTCAACTAATTTATTCTCCATCCAAAACGTTTCACAAGGGGTACAATACCAGCCCGAATACTCTGACTTATAGATATCTCCTTGTTCGTATAGCTTCGTAAAAATTTGTTGCACAACTTCTTGGTGACGGTCCTCGGTCGTTCGAATAAAATCATCATAAGAAATTTCTAGGGCTTTCCATAAGTCTTTAAAGCGTTCTACCACGCCATCAACATAGGTCTTGGGGTCTATATGATTTGCTTCGGCGGTGCGAACAATTTTCTGTGCGTTTTCATCGGTACCAGTTAGGAAGTAAACTTCATCCCCCAGTAATCTATGATAACGGGCAAGCGCGTCAGCTGCCACTGTTGTATAAGCCGTTCCAATATGCGGGCTTGAGTTCGGATAGAAAATCGGAGTTGTAATATAATATTTCAAAAAAACGCCCTCCCCCTCAATTTTCATTGGGAATTGTGTACTAATCAGCCTCCATGCCGCTGATGAATCTAAATGAGCTATTTACAGGGTAGAAAATATATCGATCAGTTTATTTACTTTGAGGTAGGTTAATACGTGCAAAGACGGTGTCTTTCTGGAAAGCCTTGCACGTGCGAAGACAGTGTCTTCGTGTCTGGAAGGTCTCTTTCATATTTGTCAAGTATACCCATAATTAGAGATTAATATGAAGGAACAAATTTTTCTTTTTTTGTTATAAAAAAGTAAGAAGCAAATAAAAAAAAGGGGTTGACTTTAAATGGAACGATTGGTATCATAAGGTTGTGGGTTTCCTGTCGAATGTTGTTGTAAAGAGGAGTAAAAAATTAATGATGAAATCAACTGGAATCGTGAGAAAAGTAGATGAACTTGGCCGTATTGTTTTACCGATTGAACTTCGACGTACTTTAGGTATTGACGAAAAAGACGCTCTTGAAATTTACGTGGATCAAGAAAAAATCATTTTGAAAAAGTATGAGCCTGCTTGTGTATTTTGTGGTAATGCAAGTGACAACCAACTTTTTCACGGTAAGAACGTCTGTCGTGAATGTGCAATCGCCATGGGAGAAACCGTATCTGGGAACGTTGAGTCAAAAGCTGTTTAATTCTTAGCACCTAATTACATAGACAAAAAAACTGTACTGACAATCCATTAATTAATTCAACTTTGAAGGCCTTTGAGGCCTTCTTTTTCATGCTATCACGGCGCCTTGCCGTACGCATCTAGCCAATCACACTGCAGGAGTATGCGTAATGAGTTGCAGTGTGGCGATAAGCTCGTTCGCTTATCGTCTTAGCCAGCGCTCTAATCTTGAACATCCTTGTTCGAGTCCGTGGACGGTTCGTTCAGAAATGCTTGATAAACCTCTGGCTTTCTTACCCCATAGCGCTTCGCCACTTCTTTCATGGCATCTTTCTTACTCAATCCATGGCTTATTCCTACTTTGACTTCTTGGCACCATTCTTCTGGACCACCGACTTGTTTCACGGAGATGTAGGGCGCGATAACAATACAACATTCCCCTCGTGGTGCACTTATCTTAAAGGCTTCTATTAACTCTAAGGCGGTACCCTTGTGCACCTGCTGATGCAATTTTGTCAACTCACGAACCACAGCCACATTTCGTTCCCCAAAGCACTCTAAGATTCCTTGTAAAGTCGCTACCAAACGATGAGGGGCCTCATAAAAAATCTGAGTCTGGGAAAGCTTAGCCATTTGCTCAAGGTCTCTTTTCCTTGCTCCTGTTGTAGCAGGCAAAAATCCATGAAAAGCAAAATGCTCCGTCGGCATTCCAGACATCACCAAAGCCGTGAGTGCTGCATTAGGTCCAGGCAAGACATCAACCGGAATATTCTCCGCCTGACAAAGTCGTATTACTTCACCTCCCGGATCAGAAATCCCTGGCATGCCTGCATCCGAAATGAGCGCAATCGTCTGGCCTTCTTTTAATTTCTCCACCAATTCTAGGGACTTCTTCTTTTCATTATGTTCGTGATAGCTGGTCATGTGAGTATTAATCTGATAATGTTGCAAAAGCTTTCGAGAATGACGCGTATCCTCAGCAGCAATCAAATCAACTTCCCGCAACGTATCTAAAACCCGCAAGGTGATATCTCCCAAATTTCCGATCGGCGTCGCACAGACATATAACGTACCTCTAGCCAACATACCTTCGACTCCTTGCCTGGTTTAATTAGTCTTTCCTCAAAAAGCCCATACAAAATAGGCAATCCCCTTCTAAAGGTTGACCAAAATGAAGGTGGCAGACATGGAAGCCCTCTTGATATAGACGCACAAGATTATCATGGGCGACTCCTTGAATGTGTTCGGCATTGGCAATAACTCGTTCCGTTTCTTTTTCTGGAAGGGTCCATTCCCTTTTTAACTTAATATTTTCTTCCTCTAATGCTTGAACATAAGGTTTTAAACGGTTTACCTCTTCCAAAAGGGAACGTAATTTTTCTTCTACTTCAGTAAGTGCCTGAGTCAACTGGCTCATACTTTCTCACTCTTTCCTTTGGGCTTTTCCCCTTTCCTATTGCGTTGCAGTCTAGCGTCAGGTTTTTGAGCGAAAGCACTGTCCACTCGGGGGTTAGCTTCATTTGGAGTTTCCGGCATCTTTTCTACTTGAGCGTTGTGACGTGAACAATGCTCTTTGTCATCTGATTTATAACAACCATTTTCATACTTAAGGCAGCACATGAGACGTCCACAAATTCCGGAAATTTTAGTTGGATTAAGAGAGAGCTTTTGATCCTTAGCCATACGAATCGAAACCGGTTCGAAGTCCCCTAAGAAAGAAGTACAACAGAGAATCCGTCCGCAAGACCCGACTCCCCCTAGCATTTTGGCCTCGTCGCGTACCCCTATCTGCCGTAGCTCGATCCGAGTCCTAAATATTGCGGCTAAGTCCTTCACTAATTCCCTGAAGTCTACTCGCCCCTCCGCCGTAAAGGAAAAAATAATCTTATTACTGTCAAACGTATACTCAACATCAACTAATTTCATAGGCAATTGATGTTCTGAGATTTTTTTCAAGCAAATTTGGAAAGCTTCTTTTTCTTTTGTTTTATTGTGCTCGACAAACTGTTCGTCCGCTGTCGTCGCCTTACGCATGACCTGTTTTAATGGTAAAATCACTTCTTCGTCAGTAATATGACGAGATGGGATGACCAATTCACCAAATTCCACACCCCTTGCTGTTTCCACAATCACTTTATCAGATGCTGCAAGTTTAAGGTCTCCCGGGGAGAAATAATATATTTTACCGGCGTGTTTAAAACGAACGCCTACAACCTCAATCACAGAGAGCCCCTCCTTGTTGGAATAATTCTGAAGCTAATACTTCGATAACCAATCTCGGATTTACTTGTTGTCGTAGGAGATCTGTAGCTTTTCCGATCGCCAAAAACTCAAATGGACGGCAAGTCCCTTTATGAATCTCTTCTTGAACCTGTACTGCTAAGACCTGCAAATAAAGAACGGCCTGATTTTTATCGATCGGGAACAACGAATAAAGTTTAAGAAAATCTTTTTCATCAACCGCAGTCCGAAACTTATTAACCCATTCTTGCAGCAATGGAACACCATGCCCAAAAATAGATGTTGCCAGATTCTGGTTTCCCCCACTTAATCGAAAGGCCGTAGCAGCTTCTCTCTGATCTACTTCCCCCAATCCCGTTAGCCAAGTCTCTTCCGAAAGTATGGGGAAATAAACAAGCTGCGCACGACTCTTTATCGTGGGTAAAATTCCTTCCGCATTTTGGGCACATAATATAATAACAGTTCGTTCCGGCGGTTCTTCGATAACCTTTAATAAGGCATTAGCTGCTGGCAACGTCAATGAATCCGCCTGCTCAATGACAGAAACTTTATATTTTCCCTCGTAATGCTTAAGGTATACCTTTTGTTGCCAGGCAAGAATCTGCTCAATCCCGATGGTTGTCTTAAGTGGTTTCAAACATAACATATCCGGATGATTTCCGCTGCTAATTTTATGACAGGCGTAGCATTCTCCGCAAGGTCGCTTTGACATAGACTGACTACAGTTTAAAAGCTTCGCTAATCGGAGAGCCACCTCCCTCTGATGCAACGCACTTCCTCCGTGAAACAGTAAGAGATGTGCCAAGCGGTTTTCAAGTGCCGCTTTCTCCAATAGTGCTAGCTGTAGATTCAAATATCCATCACACCTTTATAAACTGTTCAACTTTTAGGACAAATATTTAGCTCCACCAACCGGAACATAACCATCTTCGCCCCTTACTCCTCCTCGACAATCCAAATTTTACAACTTTTGAAGCCGTCCCACCCTTGCCAATGCCCCTCTCCAGCGGTGAGTAGTTTATCCAGAACTTCATAGGTTATTTGCTCGCCCATGACAATCACTGGAGTTCCGGGCGGATAGGGGGAGATCGTTTCCCCTGCGACATGACCAATACTATCCTTCAGAGAAATTTGGCGTTTATGGGCGAAGAAGGCTTGTCGTGGGGAAAGAACTAGTTTAGGCAAAGGAGAAAATGTATACCTAGTGTTTCCAACTCGCTTTTCTGATGCAGTTTGACCATTTGAATGTGCAAAACCCGCTAAACTTTCAAGCCCCTGAGTAAGTCTTCTGATATCTTCCCGTACGCTCCCAATTCCTAACATAAATAAGATGTTTTCCTCATCCCATAACTCCGGTTCGATGCCGAAACTCTCCCTGAGATATTTCACACACTGAGGAGCGGAAACACCCAGCGGGGACGTATTAATTAGGATTTTTGACCAATCCATGGTATGAATGCCATACGTTCCGACATCTTCTGGAGAGAGAATACGGAAACCCGTCCCCACCCTCTTATGAAGTTCTTCAACTTCTTCATGGAGACCCTCCCATCGTCCAAAATCCAAAGCGAATTCTCCGGCCCGTTCCAACGAGGCGAGAAGTAAATAACTTGGGCTTGAGGATTGCAAAAGTTCTAGACTTTGCCTCAAACGAGTGCGCGAAATCCTACTCCCCTGAACATGAAGCATAGCTGACTGAGTCAGGGCACTTAAGGTTTTATGAGAACTATGTAAGACAAGATCTGCTCCAAGCTTCAAAGCGCTCGGAGGAAATAATGGACCAAGATAGTGTGAACCGTGTGCCTGATCGACAAGAATCGGAGTATTAAATCCCAAGCGTGTCCTTTCATCCAACAATTGGTTCAGCTTAAAGCCTGTCCCATAATAACTTGGATAAGTGACATGGCAACCAGATACCTCTTGCCATGGAATCCGTTGTTTCTCTACCTCAAATCCTAAGGGAAGATTAAACTCCGGATGAACTGTAGGCATCACATATTCCGGTTTCAATCCACTTAAGACTAAAGCCGACATAACTGAACGATGGGAGCTCCTCTCCACAACAACCCGTTTATCCTCTGTGTCTTCCAAAGCGAGAAACATGGCCTGATTTCCAACCGTTCCACCATTAATAAGGAAAAATGTTTCTTCTGCTCCGAAAATCCCAGCCGACCGTTTTTGGGCCTCAGCAATAATCCCCTGCGGAGCGTGAAGCATATCAAGCCCTGGGAGCTCTGTTAAGTCGAAACCCAGAAAATCAAAGCCATTAAAAAACTCCTGTCGGCCTTTGTGACCAGGAGTATGGAAAGAGCAAAATCCTTGTTTATAATAACGGCTCAATCCCTCTCCAAGATCATCCACTGATGAACCTCCATTCACCTGAGACTTAAAAACATAGTTTACACATGATATCCTTTTATTTTATCATAAGTTTGTAAATTTTTCATCAAATTGGCTAATCAAAGATTTCAGTAACATTATTTAAAGCCGATGTGGTATGGGAGTCTGACTAGTATTAAAAAAGAAGACCTTTTATTAAAAACAGAAATTCCTGATATTCAGGAGAGTCATGTTCAGCCATGAACAATTCTCGCTGGCAATTCGAACAAAAAAACATCCCCCGTACTCGGAAGCCATCATACAGCCCCTCTTTTGGAACCTGCGCGCAACGATAGCAAACCGGAAGGACCTTTCCCTCGTTTACCAGCGTATCATGTTCTTTAATCAATTCACTGATTTCTACAGGGTTTCTTGTATGGGTATAGATATTCCTAATCATAGTCAACTTCCCCCTTATTACTTCTACCCCTAGTCTTACCTCTCTCTAGTTTAATTAGTCGTCGCACTACTGCTGGACATTCCCGAATGATGTATCGTGACTTGAACATCTAGTGAGACTGGGGAATCCGAAACTTTCTCCTCCCATTGATCCTTTACTGTCTTCCAATACGCTGGATTTTTCTGTTCAATATGCCGTCCAATTCCCAAAAAATCAAGGCCTAACTCTCTTTCTTTCTTAATCGAAAGCTCACATTCTTTCTCAATTACCTTAGCAAAGATCTTTTCGGCCTCTTTCATAAGCTCCAACCACTCTGGCTCGGAAAGTTGTTTCTTTAATCCCAAAACTTCATCAACCGTAATACTTGTTTTGATCTGGTATTGTAGCTCTATTGTTCCGTTATTACTTTTCACTTTGTACTTTGTCTTGGAGTTCAGGACTTGCCCACTAAAATTTACCGTACTTTCTCCAATACCCACCGTGTTGATTAAGCGGTGTATAACATTGTTCTCTAACCACATATACCCTTTGGTTTCTTCGTCCGTGAGCAAATCAACTAAGCGATCCCCTCTTAAAACCCCCGCACCTTGTATTCGTAACTCTTGTACCCCATCCTCTCCCTCTGCTTTGTATTCAATGCCCTCGTCCCCCGACTTTATACTCTCCACCACTGGGAGAATTGGCGCTGTACTTTTCCTACCCAAAACTGTCAGATAATGCCCTAGTCGTACTTTCGGGAAAGCCGATATAGTATCTCCTGTTTCAATATTACTTTTAATAAACTTAGCTGGTAATTCCCCTTTACGCAATTTCAAATTCAATAGATCTTGGGCTTTTCCTTTGGCTAAAACCAGGTACAACGACCGACGAAATTCAGAAAAACGATGTGCAAAATCCAGGATATCGTTAAAACCAGCCTTTGCCACATCCTCGCTGACGACGATAACCTTCAGTGAGCCCATAAAAGGTACGAGATTCAGAATCTTGGAGCTCATCTCATTGATTTCCCTTGCGCTTGAAACCTCATAACTATACGTCCAGCCTTCAACATCTGAAGCTGTCGCCCCACCTTTTTTTGGTAATGCATATTGTTCCGTAATAAGAAACGTGTCGGGCTTCTGCCCAAGATCAATTCCTACCCCGATCAGAGGAGCCAGTTGCTCCACTTCTCGTTTTCCCCAACACCCATCTAACAGCAAAATGCATAGAATCAAGATCAATATAAATCCTATTTTCTGTCCTTTGCCCCCATTACCTTTCATGAAGCACCAGCTCCCTGCTTCCAGCGCGAGACCCCCCAAAGGGTAAGTATCCAAACGGACGTAAAAGGCAAAATTAGATAATCATCGACGAGCCCAATTTCTCTGATCAAAGAATGCCCCCTCACAAACCCAAACGCGATTCCCATAAATACTACACAAACTGCGAGATCCCATATTAATCCCTTCAAGTTAATGACAGTTTCTAATCCCCAAGTCACCATGAAAAATAAGGCACTAACCTTTATGACCAGGGCCCCAAGCCAGACCCCCAAAAATATGGATTCAACTCCAGCTACCGTTCGGCTAATTTCCACCATTTTCCCTAATACAAGTAAACCGTAGAGCAAACGAATGGTCTCAGATGGTCCAAAAACTAGGATTTGCATTAGTGTGACCAAAGTGTTTAGAATACCGACGAATAAAACGGCTCGCCAAACCCCTTTCTTCAATTGACCATGATCTTGTTTACCAGTAGGTAGAAAATTAAGAATACCCACTAAGAAGAGAATATATTCCATTGCAAAGGGTGCAATTTTGAGTCCTCCCCAAAAAAGCGGTTTTAATCCCTCACTCAAAATTGGCATAAGTTCCCCCTGTTCAATCCGCGGTATGGAGAGACTAATATTCAAAGCCAACGCAATCACGATTAATGGAAAGATAACTTCGGTAAAACGCGCAAACACTTCGATCCCTGAACTTACCAAATAGAGAACAAGAAATAGTCCACCAAAGTAGAACACCCCGATGGGAGTCAAGGGCATAATCGAACGCTCATAGATGTCCCCACATTGACCTAGCAACAAACCCGCAAAGTAACCCGCAATCGAAATATACATAACCCCTATGATTTTCCCTATCCATTTTCCAAAGAGTGTTTCTGAAATCTGTAATAAATTTTTGTTCGGATACTGAGCAGAAAGTGAAAGCACCATTAAACCATAAGGAATTCCCAAGGCAAATGCCGGTAACACGCTCATCCAGCCATCCCGTCCACCGGCTCCGGTAACTGTCGATGCTACAGGGAGAAACGTTGTGCCCATGAGTACGGCTGCCCCTAGGGTCATAAATTGATGCGGAGAGATTCTTTCCATCGTTACCCTTTCCCTTTCCCACCAGATCGGGGTTCTTAACAAGCCCCCTTTTTCAGTTCATGCGCTCAAACACCATCTCGATCCTTCCAGCGTGAGACTCCCCATAGGGTTGGTATCCAAACGGTTGCAAGAGGCAAAATCAGATAACTTTCCATGAATGAAGCTTCCTTAGTTAAAGAAAATCTATTCGCAATCCCGAAAGCGATTCCCAAAAATACGGCACTCACAGCAACGTTCCATTTTAACCCCTTCAAATTAAACACGGTTGCTATACCCCAAATCGTCATGAAAAAAAAAGCACAACATTTTATAACTAGGACCCCAAGCCAAACTCCCAAAAATATGGATTCAACTCCAGCTATCGTTCGGCTTATTTCCACCATTTTCCCTAAGACAAGAAAACCAAATGCCAAACGAATAGTTTCTGCTGGTCCAAAGACAAGAATTTGAATTAAGACAACCAAAGTATCTAAAATTCCTACCAAAAAAACAGCTCGCCAAACCCCGGTCTTCAATTGACCAAGCTCTTGCTTACCAGTAGGTAAAAAAGAAAGGATCCCCGCTAAGAAGAGGATATATTCCATCGGAAATGGTATTACTTTAAGCGCCCCGAATAAAAGCGGTTTTAATCCCTCGCTTAAAATAGGCATAAGTTCCCCTTGTTCAATCCGCGGTATAGAAAGTCCAATATTCAGAACCATCGCGATTGCGACTATAGGAAAGACAACTTCGGAAAAACGAGCAAACACTTCAATCCCAGTCTTTACCAGGTAGAGTACGAGCAAAAGACTACCTAGGTAGATCACCCAACGAGGCGTAAACTGCATAATCGATTGCTCATAGATGATCCCAGGGATAGCCAACAATATTCCACCATAGTAACCCGAGATAAAAATATATAGGCATCCTAAAATTTTCCCTATCCATTTGCCAAAGATTTTTTCAGAAATCAGTAACAAATTTTGTTGCGGATACTGTTCAAAAAGTGATAGTACCATGAGGCCATAAGGAATTCCTACGGCTAATCCCGGTAAGACCGTCATCCAACCATCCCGCCCACCAGCTGCGGTAACAAATGTTGCTAAAGGGAGAAAAGTTCCGCCCATAAGTACTGCTGCCCCTAATGTCATGAATTGATGCGGAGAGATTCTTTCCATCGTTACCTTTTCCCTCCTGATCGGGGTTCCTTAACATCCATAAATTGAGGACGACGTTTTAATGCCCACCAAGGTGCCCGAACAAAGGTATCTTGTAACAAGGCCCGTATACGCATAGGGGCAATCGGGCTTAGGTAAGGCACTCCGAAAGAACGAAGGCTTAGCAGGTGAATTAAGATCACATACAGACCTACCGAGACCCCAAAGAAACCAAGAATACCCGCCAAAATCATCATTGGAAATCGCATGAGCCGAACCGCAAGACCCAAATCGTAGGTTGGAATGGCATAACTCGCTACAGCTGTCAATCCAATGATTATAACCATCAGAGGACTGACCAAGCTGGCCTTCACCGCTGCATCGCCTATGATAAGTGCCCCGACTATCCCAATTGTCTGTCCAATAGGTTTTGGTAAGCGGAGCCCAGCTTCCTGCAATATTTCTAATGTGACCGTCATAATTAAGGCCTCTAGAAGGGCTGGAAAGGGCACTCCTTGCCTGCCAGCAGAAATGCTCATCAGGAGATCTGTAGGTATAATTTCCTGATGAAACGTCGTTACTGCTATATATATGCTAGGAGCCAACATTGCTACAAAGGCCCCTATATATCTAACAAAGCGTGAAAGGATTGCAACCATGGCCCGTTGGTAATAGTCTTCATTAACATTTAAAAACTGCATGAATGCTACCGGTACCATAAGTACTATAGGGGTTCCGTCGACAATGATTCCCACTTTCCCTTCCAGGAGCTTTCCCGCTAGGACATCCGGACGTTCCGTAAAGGCGATTTGAGGAAAGGGCGAATAGGGATTATCCTCAATCATTTCCTCGATATATGCATTCCCTTGCATGCTATCCATTTTAATAGTGCCCAGCCTCCTGAAAACTTCAGAGACGATATCCGGACTTGCTATTTTATCAATATAGGTAACTACAAGGTCGGTATTCGTCATATCTCCAAGTTTTAAAGAGATTATCCTCAAGGCGGGATGTTTGATCTTGCGCCTTAAAAGCGAAGTGTTAATCCGAAGCGTTTCCGAAAATCCCTCACGTGGCCCTTTAACGATCGTCTCTGTGACCGGTTCAACAACGCCGCGATTAGCCCATCCCCTAGCACCGATAACGATAGCTTCCGTCAAGTTGCCAAAGAAAATAACTGAATCACCGGAAAGAATAGCATCAACAGCATCTCTCATTTTGGATATTTTTTTAATCTCTAGACCGGGGAGTAAACTTTGGAGTGTTATATCCACAACATTTGATAAAGTCACTTTTGCTAATTCCGGATGTCCTACCAATTCCACCATGAGAGGCTTAAGAATAAATTGATCCAATAGATTTTTATCAACTAATCCATCTACAGCAGCTACTATACAGGGAATACGTTCTTTCCCTTGAAGGAAAAACTCCCGAAACACGACATCACTGCTCTTCGATAAGATCTCCTTCACTACTTGTCCAGATAAAGGCTTAGTTAGATTTTCGTCAGAAGAATACGAGGGCGACTTACGTATCTGCCGTTCTCCCTTTGGGCGAATCGTAAGTTCTTTGAACATTTTCAGCCAACTGCGCACCGTTATCTTCCTCCTTATCTAGCTTATTTTGTCCGACAACTAGTCTATTATTCGCCTGTCTTCTATTCTCTTCTCTACACCACGAAACTCAACCCCCTCCCCCCTCAATTTTTCTAAGCAACAAAAAGAGAGCAGGTTAGCTGCTCTCTTCCAATGTCTAGATATTAAATCCATTATCTATAATTAATCCCACTTTTGATCAGCAAGGCGTTTGTATGAATCATAGCGGACCTTCGCATATTTTTCAGCGCCCACAAAGAGTTCTTCCGCACTTTCAGGGAAGGTATTCAGCAAGGAAGAGTAACGAACTTCACCCATAATGAATTCACGGAAGGAAGTTGTCGGCTCTTTAGAATCGAGACTGAATGGATTCTTGCCCTCCTCGATGAGATCTGGGTTATAGTGATAGAGATGCCAGTAACCGGAGTCAACCGCTTTCATCTGCTCTTGTACGCTTTTAGTCATGCCCGCTTTAAGACCATGATTAATACAGGGCGCATAAGCAATAATCAGAGAAGGTCCTTTATAAGCCTCTGCTTCTTTAATAACTTTAATCGTTTGAGCCATGTTTGCGCCCAAAGCAATTTGCGCTACATAGACATATCCATAACTCATCGCGATCATGCCTAGGTCTTTCTTGCGAATCTTTTTACCAGCTGCAGCGAATTTGGCCACCGCTGCTCGTGGGGTAGACTTGGAAGACTGTCCTCCAGTATTGGAGTAAACCTCAGTATCCACTACAAAAATATTCACATCGTCTCCGGAAGCTAGGACATGGTCTAATCCCCCAAATCCGATATCATATGCCCAACCGTCTCCACCGAGGATCCACTGAGATTTCTTGATAAGCTGATCTTTCTTAGCTAGGATCTCTGTGAGGACTTTGTTATCCCCAACGTACCCATTAAGGCCTGCCAGAACCTTCACAGTCGCTGCTTTGGAGGCTTCAGCATCATCCCAGCCCTTGAGCCACTCCTGAAAAGCTTCTTTTAGCTCAGCACTAATTTCCATGTCCAATGCTTGTTTCATCAAATCCGTTAGTTTTTCGCGTTGTTGACAAACGCCCAAGTACATACCATAGCCAAACTCAGCGTTGTCTTCGAACAAAGAGTTGGCCCAACTTGGTCCTTTCCCTTCCTGGTTAGTGGTATAGGGAATTGAAGGAGCACTGCCGCCCCAGATGGAGCTACAACCGGTAGCATTGGCAATCATCATTCGGTCGCCATATAGTTGGGTGATCAGTTTGATATAAGCTGTTTCTCCGCACCCTGGGCAGGCACCGTTGAACTCAAGTAAAGGTTGAGCAAACTGGCTTCCTTTAACTGTAGTGACATCAAAAAGCTTGCTCTTATTCTTTAGGGTCACCGCATACTCCCAGTTCTCGGCTTGTTGTTCCATTTGCTCCTCTGCTGGTTTCATGATCAGAGCCTTGCCCTTAGCCGGGCAAACTTCAGCACAGTTCCCACACCCAGTGCAATCTAACGTACTTACTTGAACACGGAATTGCAGACCTGTTGCCTCTTTACCGTTCGCTTTCTTACCGATGAAGGCTTCTGGGGCATTTTTCACTTCTTCCTCGTTCATTAAGAAGGGGCGAATCGCTGCGTGCGGGCAAACATAAGAACATTGATTGCATTGAATACAGTTATCGATCTGCCACTCCGGTACGATGACAGCGATACCACGTTTTTCAAAACAGGCGGTTCCTACAGGGTAAGTTCCATCTTCACGTCCCAGTAACGTGCTCACGGGGAGGTTATCTCCTTCCAAGGCATTCATCGGACGAAGAATGTTACTGATGAAATCAGGTTCTTCAACAGCCGAGGCAACCTGAGCTTGTACGTTGTCTGCATTTTCCCAAGCAGCTGGAATTTCTACCTTGACTAGGGAAGAAACACCGTGATCAATTGCCGCAATATTCATATCCACGATGTTTTGGCCCTTTTTACCATAGGTTTTTAAGACGGAAGCTTTAAGATAATCAACAGCCTCTTCGACAGGAATCACATTAGCAAGCTTAAAGAAAGCAGCTTGCATAATCATGTTAATGCGAGAACCAAGACCGATTTTATATCCGATCGATATGGCGTCGATGATGTAGAAGTTGACTTTGTTTTTCGCAAGAGCTTGTTTCATAGCTGCTGGAAGTTTTTCTTCCAGTTCTTCCGCTGTCCACTGGCAATTCAAAACAAAGCTGCCACCTTGCTTGAGTCCTTTTAAGAGGTCATACTGGTGAACATAGGTTTGGTTATGACAAGCAATGTAATTCGTGCCTGTCACATAATAAGGAGATTTAATTTGCTTTTTACCAAAGCGAAGATGGGAAACTGTAATACCGCCGGATTTCTTGCTGTCGTATTGAAAATAAGCTTGCGCATAAAGTTTGGTGTGATCCCCAATAATCTTAATCGCTTGCTTATTGGCACCGACTGTACCATCAGCGCCAAGACCCCAAAATTTGCAAGAAATTGTCCCTTCTGGAGCAGAGTCGATGATTTCATCTTCCGCTAAAGATTTATAGGTTACATCGTCTAGGATACCAATGGTAAAGCTATTTATTGGTTTTTCCGATTGAAGGTTTTTATATACAGCTAGAACTTGAGATGGAGTTGTATCTTTAGAACCTAAACCATAACGTCCACCGACGATCACCGGTTTGATATCGCTTGAGTAGAAAATATCCTTAATATCCAGATAAAGAGGTTCCCCCGTGGAGCCTGGTTCTTTAGTACGGTCAAGCACCGCTACTTTCTTAACAGTTTTAGGCAATACTTTAAAGAAATAATCACTGGAGAACGGACGATATAGGTGAACTTTAACTACCCCAACTTTTTCCCCTTTTGCTACGAGATAATCAATTGTCTCCTCAATCGTGTCGCAGATCGAGCCCATTGCCACTATGACATACTCTGCATCGTCTGCACCATAATATTGAAATGGGTGATATTCACGGCCAGTAAGTTCCTTGTATTCTTGCATAGATTGTTCGACTAAGTCAGGAACAGCAGCATAGAAACTATTAGATGCTTCACGGCCTTGGAAGTAAACGTCTGGGTTTTGAGCCGTTCCGCGCAGTACCGGATGCTCTGGATTCAAAGCACGGTCCCGGAAACCTTGTACCGCTTCCATGTCTAAAAGTTCGGCGACTTCCTCATACTCCGGTACTTCAATTTTTTGAATCTCATGCGATGTACGGAATCCGTCAAAGAAATGAAGGAACGGTATACGGGATTTGACCGTTACTAAGTGTGCAATAAAGCCCATATCCAAAGCTTCTTGTACGTTATGTGAAGAAAGCAGGGCAAAACCCGTCGCCCTCACTGACATAACGTCCTGATGATCGCCAAAAATTGAAAGCGCGTGGGTTGCCAAAGCACGCGCGCTAACATGGAATACGCACGGCAGAAGCTCGCCGGCAATTTTATACATGTTGGGAATCATTAAAAGTAACCCTTGCGAAGCAGTATAAGTAGAAGTTAAAGCCCCAGCCTGAAGTGAACCGTGTACTGCTCCAGCAGCACCCCCCTCAGATTGCATTTCCACAACCTTTACATTTTGTCCAAATATGTTTTTCCTTCCGTAAGCAGCCCATTCATCAACAAATTCAGCCATAGTTGAAGATGGGGTGATAGGGAAAATTGCGGCAACTTCCGAAAATGCGTACGACGCGTGAGCGGCTGCCTCGTTGCCATCCATAGTTTTCATTTTAGCCATTAGTTGTTTCCTCCTAAATATGTGATTAATTTAATTATAGGGCACTATGAAGGTTACTACCTCCTTATATCCCCCAAAACCCAAATTAAGATCAAAAATAGCTATGGGATTTAGATTTAAAATATTCAATATACAATTATATACAAAAATAGACCGAGGGAACCAATTCAGGTCAAGCCCGAATAGTTCCCTAAGAGATATTATCAGTATACCCTTTAATTGTTTCATTAGTCAATAATTAAATTTTGATAAGCTTGCATAATTAATCCTATCAAATCCCTAAAAATTGCAATACGGCAAGAGTTAAAACTCCAGGAAACCCTAAAAGTCCAACTAAAGTGATCGTAAAAAAATTAATAGGAATTGCGTAGCCAAGAATACTGAGCAAAAAGTCAAACAACCAGAGTCCTACAATTCCACCTAAAATATGAATAATTAGTTTTAAAAACAAGTTTGGCTTACCTAGTGCGGAACGAACAACTAATCCAATAAGTAAAATGAATAGACCAAGAAAAATCAAGGTCATGAATTCTCCTCCTCATCCAGTGCTAGTCCCTAAATAAGTATGCACTGGCAGGGTAAAGAAGAACTTCAAGTTAGTTAAGGACTCTTAATAATATATTACCAAATTAATGGATAATTTTCCCCTCCTTCCTTTACTCAATCATCCACACTAAGTATTTATGAGCTTTTGCAAGCAGTCGCACAGTTTCAATATATGAAACTGTGTTTCATCTACCTCCATTATCTATCCTATTATTAAAATAGTCAATAGAATAACCCGTAGAATTCTGTCAAGCGCTGTCCCTTCGCCACAAAGTTTTCCTTTTGGGATAAGCGGCTTCGGTGAAACCCTACACTGGAGGCTTTCGTCACATGAGACTATCGTGTTCGAGATTAGAGCGCCGCCCACGAAAACACTGTTTTCGCACAGATTACCCTGCTTGCAGACACTGTCTTCGCACGTATTAGATTTCTTGCAGGATGGCAAAGCGCCGTGGTGCCGCGCCGTGGCATGGGAGTCTGATAAGTATAAAAAAGCATGCTCACTGAAATTTATTACTTACAGCGAGCATACTTCAACATTACTAAAACCTATATTTATAGCAGCCTACGTCCTTCTAAAGCACGCGCTATGGTTACTTCATCGGCGTATTCAAGATCTCCACCTACAGGTAAGCCGTGTGCTATACGTGTTACCCTGATTCCTAACGGCTTTAGCAAGCGGGCTAAATATAAAGAAGTTGCCTCTCCTTCTACGGTGGGGTTCATCGCCATAACCACTTCTTTTATTCCATTTAATCGTTTTAAGAGCATATCGACGGTCAACTGCTCCGGACCGATGCCGTCCATCGGCGAAAGAACACCGTGGAGAACATGATAAACCCCTTTAAATTCCCCAGTTTTCTCTAAGGAAACAACATCCCTTGGATGCTCAACTACACAAAGCGCCGTCAGATCTCTTTGCGTATTTTGACAAAGAGCACATGGGTCTCTATCTGTAAAGTTCGAACAAATCGAACACTTTCTGATATCTCGATTAGCCACTACGATAGCCTTCGCTAAATCTTCCGAAATCCGCGGTTGTTGAAGAAGGTAAAAGGCCAATCGCCCTGCTGTTTTGGGGCCAATCCCCGGAAGACGGGCCAAACTACTGATAAGATCTGCCAAAGGCCGTGGGTATTGTAAAAAATCCATACCTCACCTAAAACAATCCGGGGATCTTTAAACCACCGGTCAGTTTACCCATTTCATTGCTGGCCATTTCTTGAGCTTTCCTTAATCCCTCATTTAATGCCGCTTTTATGAGATCTTCTAGCATCTCTACATCCTCTGGGTCAACGGCTTCAGGTTTGATTTTCAACTCGACTAGTTCCATTTTTCCACTTACGATGACCTGGACCATTCCTCCGCCTGATGAGGCATCTACCGTTTTAGTCAGAAGTTCTTCCTGTACCCTTGCCATATCCTCTTGCATTTTTTGAGCCTGCTTTAACATTTGATTCATATTACCACCCATACCGCCGCCCATTCCCTTTAAACCTGCCATATTAACACATCCTATCTTTGTTTAATACTAACGCAAATTTTTATAACCTTTTGGTATTTACTCCCTCACGACCACACGATCCGACCCGAACATGTCTTTAGCTTTGTCAATCAACGCTTGCTCTTGCCTTTTCAGGTCTTTGCCCTCCGGCGTCTCTTTGGTTATAAATTCGTTTTCCATAAAATTCTGTAAAGTTAGAGTAGCCCCAAAGAGTTGTTTTAAAACATCCTCAATTGTCTGCCGATTTTCAGTTTGGTTAACTTTGTCCTTGTGAAAGGAACATCCTTCTCGGAAAAGGATTGTCAAGGTATTTTCCTTGAGTTGAAAAGGTCTTCCTTCCATCAAAAAAGCCTGAGTTGATTTTTTCTGTTTTTTAACCTGATCTAAAACTTCATTCCAACGTTCTTGAATCCCCATAATGCTTAAGCTAAGTTTAGTCCCAACTGCTGAGTTCCCTGAATATGAATCGGGAATTTTAGGCTCTACGTTTAGTGTCTTTTGGGATGGGGCTAAATCTTTCATGACCACCCGACCCATTTTAGGGCCGACCGGAGGCATCACTTCAGTATCATCTCCATGAACAATACGTAAACCTTGAATTTGTTGCTCCATTACAGCTAATCGCTTTAAGATCTCTTCCTGCCCACTAATTGCACTTGGTTGACTTTCATGAATCGTCTGAACTAATAGGAGTTCTGCAGCTAAACGAGCGTTTGGCGCATATTTGAGCTGACCTTCTCCCAGTAAAAGTATGGAAATCCAGCGTAATATTCGGGAAATTCCGAGCCGTTTACTCTGTTTAACCAAACGATCTTGTATATGTGGTGCTACTAAAGGCGTTTCTCCCGTGGCTGAGGTTAAAAGCATTTGGCGTAGATAATCCAAGAGCTCCCTAATGATCTGCCGTGGGTCACGCCCTTGCTGAATGCCCTCTGCTAAAAAGGTTAGGCTCTTGCCATAATCAGAGGAGACTAGTGCCTCGACTAACTGGGCACTGAAGGTCTCCCCCACCATTCCTAGTACCAGATACACTTCCTCCACTCCGATCGGGTCATCCTGAAGAAGGCACTGATCCATAATACTTAAAGCGTCCCGAAGGCTTCCTTCAGATTTCTGAGCAATCACCACTAAAGCGCCTGGATCAACCTGTCGGTTTAACGATAAGCATACTTCAACTAATCGTTTTTGGATATCTTCTACAGAGATCCGATGAAATTCAAAGCGTTGTACGCGTGAGAGAATCGTCAAAGGTATTTTCTGAACCTCGGTAGTTGCCAAAATAAAAATAACCTGCGACGGAGGCTCCTCCAGAGTCTTGAGCAAGGCATTGAAAGCCTCTGTTGTTAACATATGTACTTCATCAATAATATAAACTTTATGTTTCCCTTGGATTGCACTTAACTTGACATTTTCGCGTAAGTCGCGAATTTCATCAATTCCACGGTTTGAAGCAGCATCGATCTCAAATACTTCCATGGCCGAACCTTGGTCAATGCTAAAACAGGAAGCACAATGATTACAGGGTTCCACACCTTCCCGCTGGTCACAATTCAAGGCCTTTGCTAAAATTTTTGCGGCAGTTGTCTTACCCGTGCCTCTTGGTCCACTAAATAAATATGCATGGGCGATCTTCTCTTGTTTTAGGGCGTTGACTAACGTTTTCGTAATATGCTCTTGACCTACTATATCCTTAAACATTCTTGGACGCCATTCACGGTAAAGCGCTAAATATGCCATACTATCACCCTCGATAAACAGAGTATATCAAAAAAGATGGTACATTGACCACCTTAAACTAAAATATATCATAGCCGTACACCCTTGATCGAACCATCACCTCCGAACGTTACCTTGATCGGTAGACTCAATTCAGGCAACCCCACGGCACACAAAACGTTCTCCTTAGTGCTGCTTCCGTCAAGATCTGACACGGTTCGGAGTGTCCTGTTGCGTAAGACCAAAATTTCATCGCCCCCCCATCAAAGACAGCTTCACAGGCGAGGACCTTTCGTGGGAATTCCACCTTGCTATAGCGGACTGCAAGTTACAGGGAACCGCTACCTCCCCATCTAGTACGGCTAAATCAATTATAACAAAATGTAGCAAACTTAGCTAGCATCCACGTGCGAAGACACTGTCTTCGCACCTATTAACCTTCTTGCAGACACTGTCTTCGCACGTATTAGCATTCTTTCAGCCTTAAGGCGAAATGTTGGTACAGTCAGTTAATACTTTCTGTACAGTAAAAAAGCCGAAGTCGATTACTTTGGCTTGAAACCTCTAATAATGGCGGAGAGAGAGGGATTTGAACCCTCGACACCGGTTGCCCAATGTACCCGCTTTCCAGGCGGGCGCCTTCGACCACTCAGCCACCTCTCCGTGCTCAGTAACCTCAAAAGATAAATTGAATTTATATGAATTTAGTGAACAAGAGAGATTATATCGTAAAGAGGCAAGCGAGTCAATGGTTATATTCCTGTAAATTTATGTTAGTCCCTTGAATCCCTAAAAAGGTACCCGTTTTTGATGTAGAGCACCTAGTACTCAGTTTTAATAGAACTTTAGCGAAGTCATTTGTATGCCAAAACTCTAAATTTCATAGTATTCATACGGATTCACATATTATTCTCTTTTAAAAAATTGATTTAGCTTTTCCCAGAAGTAAAGCCGCACCTTCGGAGAAACAGTCATGGATTTTTCGGCATGTTTGCTAGAGTAATTAATCGGAATCCCCTGTTTTCCATCCACTTGAACTGCCGTAGAATGGTCGATATCAATAAAGCAGAGCGGAGGGAAAAGCACACACCACCAGTTAGACCCTTGTCCTTCTCCTATCACGACATTCAACGCTTCATATTCGCCGGCTGGCAGCACTAATGACCCATAGGATTTGGTGGGAAAAGAAAAATACCCATAATCTGTTCTTACACGATAATCCTTACCCCACATCTTAATTACAGAACTCCCAATACTCTCCATATTGGGACGGACCTGCTTAAGGATTTGCCGTGATTCATTTAATGACTGCGAAAGAGCCAACCGAGGAGAAACTTCTTTCAAAATGGCATCTCGAACTGCCCTCTTCAACGCTTGGTCCTGTTTGCTGTCCGAATTAGCAAGGACATGAAAACGAATTAGCTGATCAGGCATAGGAGCGAGCTCCGATTCGTTTATTGCCTTATCTATGGTATTAGTTTCCATAGAATTCCCTTTACGAATAGTTCCCCAATAAGCCCCACTAAGAAGAACTCCAATGATACCTAAGCAAATTATAATTCTAACTACTTTCATAAAGCCTGAACCCCTCTCCTGGACATGCCGTATTAGTTGTCTAATCACTTTCAAGCCATCTATACCTAATCTAAGTCTGTCCAAGAATGTGAAGATTTAAGCAAAGTAGTATAATTAAGAACCAAAAATCCAGCACTCTTTAGAATGCCGAATTTAGGAACCTCATTTTCAGTTGGAGAATAAGTAACGGTTACTTGCTAAATGTTTCTATTAAACTTATGTTTTTCTTAAGTTTTAGTAAATAAACTCTGCGGTTCATCTATTTCCACAGTTAAATTATTCGGCTTGAATAAACGACTATCTCCCAACTTTACTGCTATAGCAATTTTCGTCATTCCGAACGCAAGATGAGATATAAAGGTGGCAATTGCATCCTTAGGTTTTACAGGATAACTAGCTGTGGCACCCATTTTAGAGACGACTCCATATAAAGAAGCCCATTCGGCGGCACCTAATCCAGCCCCTTTTATTAAATATTTGTTCTTACCCATAAGTGTAAGCCAATATATACTGGTTACTCCAAGTCCTGCTGCAACCATATTGTCTGCAATTACACCAACTACTCTTCCATAAGGGGATGATACATCTGATTTTTTCAAGAAAATTCCAGCAGCAGTTGTATAACCATTACTCTTTGAAAAACCTGATTTATTTAAAACCTTTTCAACTGCTATTTTAGCTAAATTCCCTCCCAATCCAGATATTAGACCTATCCAAAACCTGTCCCCAATCTTTTTCAATATTTCCACCTCGCAGATTTCTTATCTAAAATTATATTTAGCTTTTCCTGACATTTCGTGTACTATTACCACCAATTTATGCCTATAAAAGATTATTTAACAAATAAAAAGAAAGATCCCCGAGCAGCTTATGGACTCGGGGATACCTTCTTTTCCTAAAATCTTCTATCCCATATAATAGCCTTGCAAATACCAGCCCACATCAATCTACTACTAACTAATGACCATACGAGATCGTATTAGGAAAGGGCCTAAGCTATTTTTCTTTTTTAAATTTGGTTTTTTCTAAACCAAAGATTTCAAATCCTGGATTCGATTTTGAGCTTGCTCTTTCATACGCTCATTTCCACCTTTGATGACAATAGACTGGCGAAAATAGTTTCTCGCCTCCGCAATTTTGCCCATCTTAAAGTTCAACTCTCCTAAAAGTAGATAAAGGTATTGATCTTGTGCTGCGGTTGTTTTAACTGAGGAATTTATTAGATTTAGAAAATACTCTAAGGCCTTACTGGTAGCTGCTATAGACAGTTCCGCTTCTTGAACATCGTTGTATAACCAAGAAAGCCTTAACCAGAGCTTGCCAAGTTTTTCAAAGTCCGGTGATGGTAATTGTTGAAGCCAATATAACGTTAAATAATAATCTTTAAATACCTGAATTAACGACGGAGGTCCATTTAAACTGGGCCCGAAGATATCTTTTGCAATACTCGATAACTCCTTGATTCGTATTCGTTCTCGGTCCGAAATATTTGGAAAATCCGAGTTAAAATTTGCATAGTAACAATGAGGACAGACCCATACAATGTACCATAACATATCAAAGTCAGAATAAACATGTCGATAATCGGGCTCTATCTGCTTTAGCCTAAGCTTTGATGACCGAATCATTTTAACTTCGATTGTTTGGCCACAGACTGGACAAAGTATCTTCTTACCAAATAAATATTCAGAATGATTTGTTGGTGCCGTCTCTTTATATTTTCCAATATATTGTATCAATTTACTAAAGTCATCACATTCCGGTGTATTCTCATGTGTGTTCTCTAGCTTGTTTTCTTCTTTGATTTCAACTATCGTCAAAGGACCTGTGTCTTCCAAGGGTTCTGAATTAAGACATAATTGGTCCTTGTATTTCGCTAATTCAGCATTTTGCCTTCTTATACGTTCACTTAAACTTTTCATTATTCTCAAGGCAAGAGCGGGCTCCTGACAAATTACGCTTTCAAAATTACTTATGTTCACTGCAACTGTCGTTGTTTCTTCTAGTGCCTGAACTGTGGCACTGCGTTGCAAACCTTCCAATAGTGCCATCTCCCCAAAGGTGTCCCCAGCCTTAAGCAGGGCAATCTCTACCTTATTTTCATTGGGAGCAGTAATAAGTACTCTAACACTTCCAGATAGAATAATAAACATTTCCGACCCTGGGTCGCCTTCTTTAAATATTATGTCTTGAGCTCCAAACCGTCGGACCGAACACACTTTAACAAGCTTCTTGATATCTAACAAATAAGTTCACCCCCTATCAAAAGGGTCTTCTGCTACCCCAAGATTCAATTTCGAAAGACTGTTAATCATTAATATTCCTACAGTAATAATATACCTCTTTACAGTACTATCGGGCTATAAAAATATTTAGAATATTAGAAAAGGTAGAATTATTATTCGGATGGCTCATTAAATAACAACCAATAAAAGTAAAAGGTAATCGCGTTAAACCGCAAAATCCCTTGATGTGAATTAAGGCAATAATTGATCTTTGTACTTAGCTAATTCAGTATTCTGCTTTCTTATGCGTTCACTTAAGCTCTTCATAATTCTCAAGGCGAGAGAGGGTTCCTGACAAATTACGCTTTCAAAATTACTTTCATTAACTGCAACCGTCATTGTTTCTGTAAGTGCCTGGACAGTGGCGCTACGGTTCAGATCTCCCAAAAGTGACATCTCCCCAAAGATGTCCCCAGCCTTGAGCATAGCGATCTCTAACTTATTGCCATTGGAAGAGGTAATAAGTACTCTAACACTTCCGTATAGAATAATGAACATTTCTGACCCTGGGTCGCCCTCTTTAAAGATTATATCTTGTGAACCAAACTTTCGGGCCGAACACACCTTAACTAGCTTTTTGATATCTAACAAATTTGTTCACCCCTATTTTTGTACTAATATTTTTCTGTCTTTACAGGTAATAACTAATAATCTGTACTCGTTAAAAGTGCCTGTCCTGGTCGGAATCTAATTCTTTATCCTACTTTACACAATTATCAATAAAGTCCTTCTACATTATACAGTAAAAATAATTCTTTAAAATGAAAAGTGCCTTCGCATTAAGTCGCAAAGGCCCCTGAATATATCTATGTAATGGCGGAGGAGGTGGGATTCGAACCCACGGACCCCTTTCGAGGTCAAACGATTTCGAGTCGTTCTCGTTATAACCACTTCGATACTCCTCCGTATCTAACGCACTTAAAACCATAGTCTTTGATTATAAAATTAACGCTGTAAATCAGCGCAATCTTTTAAAAAATAATTTTAAAATATCCTTGCATTCATCTTCCAAAACCCCTGCCACGACATCGACTCTATGGTTCCACAATTTATAATCTAGGACATTCACCACGGAACCTGTAGCTCCGCCTTTTAGATCCATCGCCCCATAGACAAGTTGCTTTATACGAGACTGCATGATAGCTCCTGCACACATCGGACAAGGTTCTAACGTAACATACAGGGTAGCATCCGTCAACCGCCAACTTCCTAGTACTTTGGCTGCTCGTTGGATTACTAAGACCTCAGCATGTGCTGTAGGATCGTTTTCCTGTTCTCTTTGATTATGCGCTGAAGCAATCACTTGACCATTATGAACAATAACTGCACCAATGGGTACTTCGCCCTGTTCAAAGGCCATCTGAGCTTGTCTGAGCGCGACCTGCATCCAATCTTGATGTAGCATAGTTACCTCAATATATTGGTGACCCTGGGAGGAATCGAACCTCCGCAAGACAGGGTTTAGGAAACCCCCGCTCTATCCCCTGAGCTACAAGGCCATAGATAGGACTCATAAATATTATTCTGATAGCTATCTGTTATTAATCTGAATTATCCAGTGGCTAAATGTACGATATTCGAACCTCGAACATCGTGCCTCGAACCTCGATAATGGTGCGTCCGGAGGGATTCGAACCCCCGACATTCAGATTCGAAGTCTGACGCTCTATCCAGCTGAACTACGAACGCATAAATAGGAAACTTAATGAAAAGCCCAATAAGAAGACATTCTCTCGAACTTCGAGCTTCGAACATCGAACTTCGATATGGCGGAGGGGGTGGGTTTCGCTTTCACGCCGGGGCGGGAAAACGCTTCCAATGGTCGCGTTTTCTGTTCCGCCCGTTCGAATCCCACCCTAATTTTGTCATATAATTGGCGGAGGGGGTGGGATTCGAACCCACGGACCCCTTGCGAAGTCACCGGTTTTCAAGACCGGGTCCTTAAACCGCTCGAACACCCCTCCAAGAATTGACGGCCGATAAATAGCATATCATAAATACAAAATAAAAACAACTATACTTTTTGTTTCTATGAAAAAAACTTGGCTTGCGCCCACGGAGACACTGTCTTCGCACGTATTAGCCTTCTTGCAGACACTGTCTTCGCACATGTTAACTTTGCGGAGAAACGCTGTCCACGACTCGAGCTATCCTACGCCGTTATGTATTCCTTTCGGGATCACGGCTTCGGCGATACTAACCCTACAGCGCATTAGTATTCGTCATGGGTTGTGCGCTTTCGGCGATACTCTCCACTGGAGACTATCGTCACTGGAGACTATCGTACTGGAGACTATCGTCACCGGAGACTTAAAGTTAAACATACTTCGCTAATGCCAAGAAGTTATCCAATATATTCAACTCCCATATAGGGCTGTAATGCTTTAGGGACTCGTATCCTTCCGTCCTTTTCCTGGTAATTCTCAATAATTGCAGCAACCGTACGCCCAATCGCCAAACCACTGCCATTTAAAGTGTGAACATATTCCGGTTTTTTCTTAAGCCCTCGTCGAAAACGGATGTTAGCTCGACGCGCTTGGAAATCTTCGCAATTGCTGCAGGACGAAATCTCCCTATAGGTATTAAAGCTGGGTAGCCATACTTCCAAATCATAGGTTTTGGCGGAAGTAAACCCGAGATCTCCAGTTGATAAAGCCATAACTCGATAAGGAAGTTCTAGTTCTTGAAGTATGCTCTCAGCATCATTAGTCAACGATTCCAGTTCTTCATAAGAATTCTCAGGGAGTGTGAATTTGACGAGCTCCACCTTGTTAAATTGATGTTGGCGAATCAGACCCCGCGTATCGCGTCCTGCCGAGCCAGCTTCAGAACGAAAACAGGCACTGTACGCACAGTGGTAAATTGACAATTGACTAATATCTAAGATTTCGTCACGATAAAGATTTGTTACTGGTACTTCTGCCGTTGGAATCAAGAAATAATCCGTTCCAACAACTTTAAAGGCATCTTCCTCAAATTTTGGAAGTTGACCCGTCCCAATCATTGAAGTGCGATTAACCATGTATGGCGGAAGTATTTCTGTATAGCCCTTGGCAGCATGACGATCAAGCATTAATGATACGAGGGAACGCTCCAGCTTAGCACCCAACCCTTTACAAAATGTAAAACGTGCTCCCGTAACCTTTGAAGCTCTGACGAAATCAAAAATATCCAGCTTTTCACCAAGCTCATAGTGGGCCTTCGTCTCAAAATCAAATACGCGTGGGGTGCCCCACTTGCGAACTTGTACGTTGGCACTTTCGTCCGCTCCTATTGGCACGGAAGCATGAGGTATGTTAGGAATCTCATAGAGCACTTTTTCCATCCCATGCACAATATCGGTTGATTTTTCTTCTAAATCCTTAATGGTTTGTCCGACTTCGCGCATTTCTAAAACTAGGCTTTCTGCATTTTCCCCGTTTTTCTTAAGTCGCCCGACCTCTTCAGAAACGGAATTTCGACGTGCCTTTAAATTCTCAACTTCAAAAAGTAGTTGACGTCTTTCTTCTTCTTGGTTCAAAAAGTGGTCTAGGCTAATTGACACATGGCGCTTTAGCAATGCTTCCTTAACCACTTCAGGGTTATTACGAACAAACTTGAGATCCAACATAATAATAACCTCCCATGCTATAAAGAAAACTTGGCTGGCGCCCGCGCACGAAGACACTGTCTTCGCACGTTCTAGCCCTTCTTGCAGACACTGTCTTCGCACGTATTAGCATTCTTTCAAGCGCTGACCAAGACGATAAGCGGACGAGCTTATCGCCACACTGCAACTCATTACGCATACTCCTGCAGTGTGGATTAGGTCGAGTGTCCCTGTAGCCATGGATGGCGGGAAGGGACCGCTGTCCATGACTCGAACTATCCTACGCCGATACGGATTCCTTTCGGGATCGCGGCTTCGGCGATACTAATCCTTCGCCGCAAAGTTTTCCTTTTGGGATAAGCGGCTTCGGCGAAACCCTACACTGGAGGCTTTCGTCACCAGAGACAATCGTGTTCGAGATTAAAGTTCATCGATCATGTTTAAAAAGTATTGATGAACTCGAAGATCCGGAGTAAGTTCCGGATGAAATGCACTAGCCAATAAATTCCCTTGTCGAGCAAAAACACTTTTGCCGTCATATTCTGCTAGAATACCTACATTCGGGGCAACTTCCCGAATATAGGGTGCTCGAATAAAAACTGCTCGTAAAGGATTAGGACCCATTGCAGGTACAAGAAGATCCGTTTCAAAACTTGCCACCTGCCTTCCAAAGGCATTACGTTCTACGACTGTATCCATCAAGCTTAATCGATACTGGTCGCTATTTATAATAGTTTTACTAAGTAGAATCATACCGGCACATGTTCCGAAAATAGGTAAATCTTGAGTGCCAAGTTCCTTAATCTTTTCACCCATCTCATCGATTTGTAAGAGTTTCCCAATGGTCGTGCTTTCCCCACCCGGGATAATTAGACCTTGGATTTCTTCCAGATCGTTTGTTTTACGCACTTCTATAACATCGCACCCTAAATGTTCTAAAACCTGCCGGTGCTCGCGGAAAGCACCTTGCAGTGCCAAAACACCAACACGCTTTTTCATGATTACCAGCCCCGTTCTTGCATTCGCTGAGAATCAGTCAAAGTAGAAATTTCAATTCCTGACATGGGTTGTCCTAGATCTTTGGAAATCTCAGCAAGTATTTTGGCGTCTTTAAAATGAGTTGTGGCCAGAACAATTGCCTTGGCACGCGCCTTAGGATCACCGGATTTAAAGATTCCTGACCCTACGAAAATACCATCACACCCGAGGTGCATCATTAATGCCGCATCAGCCGGCGTAGCTATTCCCCCTGCGGCGAAGTTAACAACTGGTAGTTTTCCATGTTCTGCAATATAAAGAACTAGATCATAGGGAGCCCCCATATCTTTGGCAGCTGACATGAGCTCTTCTTTAGGCATTAATGTTAAAGCACGAATTTCACTCATAACAGTACGCATATGACGAACAGCCTCAACAACGTTACCTGTTCCTGGCTCTCCTTTAGTACGTATCATCGCAGCCCCTTCCCCGATTCGTCGCAATGCCTCACCAAGATTACGACAGCCACAAACAAAGGGTACCTTAAAGTCATGTTTATTAATATGATAAGAATCGTCTGCAGGGGTTAATACTTCAGACTCATCAATATAATCAGCACCTAAAGCCTCTAGAATTTGAGCTTCAATAAAATGTCCGATACGTGCTTTTGCCATGACAGGAATCGATACTACAGCCATAATACTTTGAATAATTGTGGGGTCCGCCATCCTTGCGACCCCACCTTCTGCCCGAATATCCGAAGGAACACGCTCTAAGGCCATTACGGCACATGCTCCAGCCTCCTCTGCTATTATAGCCTGTTCAGGGGTCGTCACATCCATAATGACGCCACCTTTGAGCATTTCTGCCAGCCCAGTTTTAACTTTTAACGATCCAATATCAGTCATGAAAAGTACCTCCTCAATTTTATTTTGTAAATGTTAGTGTGAATAAGTTTTGATGCACTGATCCAGGGCGTAAGGCCAATTACTTTTTTGCTGACTATACCCGTTGTTTAGCCTCCTGCCTCCGTACTCTGACTTCTGATTTCAGCCATGGTAACACCTTGCGCGAATTTTGTCAATTTATTCATCTTCCTCGGAATCTTCGGACTCTCCGACTTCCACTTCATCTTTCATCAAAACTTTAGCAAACGCAACAACACTACTTTCACCAGTACGCATAGCTAAAACTCCTTGTGCGGAGCGGCCTTGATTAGAAATACTAGATACTTGAATACGAAGCATGATCCCGTTATTAGTGATGACCATAAGTTGATCTTCTACTTGAACAACCTTAATTCCAACCAAGGTACCTGTTTTGTCATTTAATTTCATGACAATAATTCCTTTTCCACCACGTCCTTGTACACGGAATTCTTTAAGATCGGTACGTTTGGCAAATCCATTGACACTCATGGTCAAAAGTTCGCCCTCATCACCTATTACATCCATTCCAACAACCTCGTCGTTTGCTTCAAGCCTTATACCTTTCACTCCGCGCGCCGTACGTCCCATATAGCGTACATCTGATTCTGTGAAGCGAATAGCTAGCCCATTTTTTGTGGCCAGAAGAATATCATCTAACCCTTGGGTTAGCTTAACACCAATTAGTTCATCTCCCTTATCTAAAGTTAAAGCAATTAATCCATCTCGTCGTGATGAATCATATTCTTGCAGTGCGGTCTTCTTCATAATCCCGTTTTTTGTAGCTGTAATTAAGAAGAAATCCGAACTATAGTCTTTGATTGCCATCACTGCAGTAATCATTTCATGCTGGCTTAAATTTAAGAGATTAATCACAGCAGTCCCCTTGCCTACTCTGCTAGCTTCTGGAATCTCGTGAGCTTTTAGACGATACACTTTACCTTGTGACGTAAAGAAAAGAATATAGTGATGCGTGGTAGTGGTAAAGAGATGTTCCACAAAGTCCCGTTCTTTGGTAGCCATACCATGAACGCCTTTACCCCCTCGATTCTGACTTTTATAAGTACTTAGTGGTAACCGTTTAATATATCCATAATGGGTTACCGTGACAACCACATCTTCAACTGCAATAAGATCTTCAACATCCATTTTACTAACATCAACCGTTATGTTTGTTCGACGGGCATCTCCAAATTTGCGATTAATTTCTTCCAGCTCTGCCTTAATAATTCCAATCACCATACTTGCAGAAGCAAGAACCGCCTTCAAATAGGCAATTGTATTCATCAATTCTTGATATTGATTTTCTAATTTCTCACGTTCTAGTCCAGTCAAGCGCTTTAGGCGCATATCGACAATGGCTTGCGCTTGTCTTTCGCTCAAACCAAAACGGGTTGAAAGATTTTCTCTAGCATTTGCTTCATCCGAGGAAGAACGAATGGTTTCTATAACCTCGTCAATATGGTCAAGGGCAATTCGTAGTCCCTCAATAATGTGCGCTTCTGCTTCCGCTTTATTGAGCTCAAATTTAGTTCTCCGGATAATAACATCCTTTTGATGTTCAATAAAATAATGAATCATATCCTTAAGGGTGAGTGTTCTCGGCTGACCATTCACGAGTGCCAGCATATTTACGCCAAACGTATCTTCCATCTGAGTATGTTTATAAAGTTTGTTTAAGATGACTTTCGGGTTGACATCACGCCTTAGCTCAATCACAATACGCATACCTGAACGATCCGATTCATCCCTCAAATCGGTAATTCCATCGATTTTCTTATCCCTCACAAGGTCGGCGATTTTCTCAATCATTCTAGCCTTATTAACCATAAACGGAATTTCCGTAACAATAATTCGCGTCTTTCCGGATTTATCCATACGTTCTATTTGAGCCTTTGCTCGTGTTTTAATTGATCCTCTTCCGGTAGTAAATGCGGATCTAATTCCTTCGTAGCCCATGATAGTTCCACCGGTTGGGAAGTCGGGACCTTTGATATAGTTCATCAGCTCATCAACAGATAACTCTGGGTTATCCATTAAAGCAATTGTCGCTTCTATAACTTCCGATAAATTATGAGGAGGAATATTTGTTGCCATTCCAACAGCAATACCTGACGAACCATTGACGAGCAAATTTGGAAATTTGGCAGGCAATACCGTGGGCTCTTCTTGTTTTTCATCGTAGTTGGGCATAAAATCGACGGTATCTTTATCAATATCTGACAACATATAGGTAGCCATTTTGGCCATGCGCATCTCAGTATAACGCATAGCTGCGGCAGAGTCTCCATCAATAGAACCAAAGTTCCCATGACCGTCAATCAGCGGATAGCGGCTAGCAAAATCCTGATCCATACGTACTGCAGCATCATAAATTGAACTATCCCCGTGAGGGTGAAATTTACCCATACAATCCCCGACCAGACGAGCCGACTTACTGTACGGTTTGTTGGGTGTCAGACCCAACTCATGAAGGGTATACAGGATTCGTCGGTGTACTGGTTTAAGACCGTCTCTAACATCAGGTAAAGCACGGCTAACAATAACACTCATGGAATAGTCTATAAATGATTTTCGCATTTCATCTGCAATTTCAACGAGAAGGACTTTCCCTCCCTGAATTTCATCCGACATGAATGAGCACTCCTTTAAGTATCTAAATTACGCACATCTTTAGCATGACGGATAATAAAGTCACGGCGTGGTTCTACTATATCTCCCATCAATACCGTAAACATTTCTTCAGACCGTATAGCATCTTCCATCGTCACTTGTAAGATCGTGCGATGTGCTGGATCCATCGTGGTTTCCCACAACTGCTCCGGATTCATTTCTCCCAAGCCTTTATAGCGCTGAAGTTCAACCTTTTCTCTACCGATCTTATCTAGGATTTTAGTAAGTTCTTTATCCGTATACGCATATTGAATGTCTCTTCCTTTCTTAACCTTAAAAAGAGGGGGTTGCGCAATATATACATAATGATTTTCAATTAAAGGCCGCATATAACGATAAAAGAAGGTCAATAAAAGTGTCCGAATATGAGCCCCGTCAACATCCGCGTCTGTCATAATAATCAGCTTATGATAACGCGCCTTACTAATATCAAACTCATCGGAAATACCGGTCCCCATTGCGGTAATCATGGCCCTTATTTCTGCATTTCCCAGTATTTTATCAAGTCTGGCCTTTTCCACATTGATAATCTTCCCACGTAAGGGTAAAATTGCTTGGAAACGTCGATCCCTTCCCTGCTTAGCAGAACCGCCTGCACTATCTCCCTCAACCAGGTACATTTCACAAAGATCAGGTTCTTTCGAGGAACAATCCGCAAGTTTTCCGGGAAGGGAGGTTCCCTCTAAGGCACTCTTACGGCGTGTCAGCTCCCGTGCTTTACGGGCAGCATCTCTAGCTCGGGCTGCTTGAACAGACTTATCAATGAATTTTCGAGCAATAGCTGGATTTTCTTCAAGAAAAGTACTTAATCCTTCCCCTGTTGCTGAGTCTACAATGCCTCTTATTTCACTGTTTCCAAGTTTGGTTTTCGTTTGACCTTCAAACTGGGGGTCAGGCACTTTAACTGAAATTACGGCGGTTAGTCCTTCACGGATGTCATCACCGGACAGATTGGAATCAGAAGCTTTAAGCATATTACTTTTACGAGCATAATCATTGACTACCCGTGTTAATGCCGATTTAAAACCAGCTTCATGAGTTCCCCCTTCTTGAGTATTAATATTATTAGCGTAAGAAAATAAATTTTCGGCATAACTGTCATTATACTGAATAGAAACTTCAACTTGGACATTATCTTTGGTTGTTTCGATAAAAATTGGTACGGGATGTAAACATTCTTTGCTTCTGTTGAGATAAATTACAAAATCTTGAATACCACCTGTATGCAAAAACGTTTCTTTAACATTTGTTCGCTCATCAGTTAAGTTAATCGTTACGCTCTTATTTAAAAAAGACAATTCTCTGAGACGATGTGCCAGAATTTCAAAGTCATAAATAGTCTCTTCAAAAATTTCCGGATCAGGGATAAAAGTTATTTTTGTTCCATTTTTCTCAGTTGTTCCAATATTGACTAGTTCCGTAGTTGGTTTTCCTTGTGCATATTCCTGATGGTGAACATGGCCCCCTTTGAAGACCTCAACAATTAACCATTTTGATAAGGCATTCACGACACTTAAGCCTACTCCATGAAGGCCACCTGACACTTTGTAAGCACTCTCGCTCCCGCCAAATTTTCCGCCAGCATGTAATACTGTCAAGGCTACCTCAACAGCTGGTTTACCAGTTTTAGGATGTATATCAACTGGAATTCCACGTCCATTATCTATAACAGTAATACTATTATCTGCATGAATAAATACATCAATTAAATCGCAAACACCAGCTAACGCTTCGTCAATGCTGTTATCAACAATCTCGTAAACAAGATGATGGAGGCCACGGCTACTCGTCGTGCCGATATACATACCGGGGCGTTTACGAACAGCTTCCAGTCCTTCCAGAACTTCAATTTGCCCTGCATTATAATTGTCACTAGGATCTTGATTAGGAATATCTGTATTTTCTAGCAAAGCTGTTTCCTCCCAAAAAATGCCTTCAACCCTATTATTATACACTAATTAGCAAACTGTTTCAATTATGGAGTGTCGCGATACACGTCCTTAGCCACGCGCTCATCGTGCCAAACTAGGACTTTAATCCTTGATGCATGAGGGCAGGGCGAAACACGAATGAGTGTTTCGGCCAATGCGACATCCTTGTCGCATGGCCGGCGGAACACGTCCTTGTGTTCCACCCTGCTTTAGGAAAGCGAATTAAAACCGAGTTTTGCTACGACTCACGCAAAGGCGTCGGAGCGTGTGATCGCAGACCCTCTGGGCTGGGAGAAGACGACCAACCCCCGCCCCTAACGCAAGACGGTGCACTTGAAATGTGACGTCTCCCAAGACGGTCCCACTCCTTACCGTTCTCCGACCCAAGCCCGGGACGCAGTGTCACACGAGCGCGACGTCTTTACGTAAGCAGAATAGCAAACTTCCGTTAAAGCTCCCGACCCAGATACGGGGCAGTGCACAAGGACGTGCACTGCCGCCAACCGAGCCAAGGATGGCGAGTCTGGCACGATAGTCTCCAGTGGAGATTATCGCCGTAGGCGGTTCTTTAAAAGAATACTATCGCCGAAGGATGTACCCCGCTCCCCAAAGATAGGAGCTTGAACGGTTAGTTTGCTCTGCGTCGTATGACCGAGCGCTGTGTCACACAAGTCCCCCATATTAAAAAAAGACCTTTTTAGTAAAGTTGTAGAAGAAATTGGTGATAAATAATGTTCTTTCACCGTGATAATCAATGTTATATCTTTACCGTTTTCTGAAATACGGATAATATTTTTATTTTTATTAATACTACATAAAAACTTTTCGTTTATTTGGCTCTTTTTTAAATTTTTCAAATCAATAATTGCAACTATTTTGTTCTTTTTAATAAGGACATCACCGCCAAGATGTATATACAATTACTGTTCCCTCCTTATATGCCCTTCTTCTACAAAGTAAAGTGCACCTGAGCCAAAATGATTTTCTGCACTTGTCATAGTTATTAAAGTTTGAATATAGGCTGACTCAATAAAATTTACTAAGTAGTCTCTCCTAAAATGATCCAATTCAGACAACACGTCGTCAAGTAAAAGGAGTGGATATTCTCCTTTTTCCTGTCTAATAAGCTCCAATTCAGCAAGTTTCAAACTTAAAACTATCGACCGCTGTTGTCCTTGTGAGGCATAAAGACGTGCAGGTCTATCGTTTAAAAGAATTTGTATATCATCACGATGTGGGCCAATCAGCACTATTTGGCGATCTATTTCTTGTTCCAATTTATCGTTTAATAATTGAGGAAACCTAGCGATTGCCTCTTTAGCATCTTTATTACCCAAAGCAATGTAATTTACTTTGAGTGTTTCTTTTTGAGAAGTGAGATTCCCATAGCTGTGATCTGCTACATCCTGTAAACGATTTGTAAGATCCAAACGATTGCGAATAATCTTCTCACCAAATTTATAAATTTGTTCATTCCAAAGTTGTAATTGTGAATATTTAAGAGATTTATCAACATAGGATTTCAAAAGTGCATTTTTCTGCTGAAGTACTTTGTTATATGAGTTGAGTAAGCCTACATGTCCAGGGCGCATTTGAGCAATATGTAAATCTAAAAATCTCCTTCTTTCGGAAGGTCCTCCTTTAATCATCACAAGGTCATCAGGGGAAAAGAAAACTACGTTAATTGTACCCACAAAATCTGACAAACGTTGGCATGGTACTTGATTAACTTTTACAATTTTCTTTTTAGCCCTGTAATGACTCTCCAAAGAAACTTTATTATGGGCCATTAAAAAATCTCCATGAAGATGAAACTCAATTTGTTCCCATCGTAAAAGTTCTTGTTCACGTTGTACTCTGTAAGACTTTCCTGTCAAAAGGTAATATATTCCCTCTATTACATTAGTTTTCCCCTGACCATTATCCCCGATTAAAATATTAATGCCAGGCATAAATTTTATTGTCTCGTCTTTATAATTACGAAAATTTTGTAGTCGAAAGTTATTAATCATCATAACAATAAATTAAGAAGTTCTAACAGGTAATACAAGATAAAGATAATTTGGATTATCTAATGGTCTCATCACTCCCGGACTAAATGGGCCTGAGAGCTCGAATACAATTTGCTCACTATCTATCACTTTCAGAGCATCTATAAGAAATTTTGCATTAAAGGCAATCATTACATTTTTTCCTTCCAGCTCAATATTCATTTGCTCCGATATCTTACCAAATTCGGACGTTTGATCAATTTTTAGCTCGTCCTTTTCAACATTTATTCTTATAATATTAGCCCCGCTTTTATCTCGAGAAAGTAAAGAGGCTCGTTCGACCGCTTCCAGAAAACTTTTAACTGATAGGTTAACTTTGGTTTCACACGTTTGAGGAATAACTTGTTTGAAATTTGGAAACTGGCCTTCAATAAGACGGGAAACTAAATATATTGATCCAAATTGAAAAACTACCTGATTATTACTAAAATTTATGCTTAAGTTTTCATCTTCATCTCGGAGTAAGCGAGATATTTCTGATAACGTTTTAGCAGGAATAATGCCGCTAAACTGTGATTCTTCGGAGTTTGGTATTTCAGCAATGCTATAGGCTAAGCGATGTGTATCAGTTGCAACTAAACGAATACTTGATCCTTCAATTTGTAATAGCGCTCCGGTAAATACTGGACGATTTTCTTCTAAAGCGCAAGAAAATACGGTTTGTCTAATCATATTTTTAAATATAGTGGTAGTAAGTGTAAATGATATGGGATCCAAAAGATCTGGTAGTAATGGGAACTCTTCTGGATCATAGCCGTTTAAAATAATTTCAGAACGATGATAACAAATAGTAATTGCTTTATCCCGTTCTTCTAATGTAATAGTTGTATCCGGCAATTTACGAACTACTTCCGCAAAAAGCTTTGCAGGTACAACTATTATACCTTCTTCAATAACTTGGGCGGGAACGTCACAACGAATCCCCATTTCAAGATCAGTAGCTGCAAATTGTAAAGACTGTTGTTCAGCTTTGATTAAAATTCCTTGAAGAATTGGTAAAGTGTTTTTACTAGAAACAGCCCTTTGAACAGCATTTACACCGGATAGCAATGCATCTTTTGAGCAAAAGATTTTCATATAACTGAATCCTCCTAAAAATTTATCTTCAAAGTTCTAATTTAAGCCTAATAATAATAAGATATTTTATAGCAGTAATAGTAGTATTACTTGTCAACATGTGGATAAGTCAATAAATAGTGCATGACAGTTGAAATATGAATGTTGAAATATATGTGGACAAATGGATAAAGTTTATCCACATGTCCACATATATTAATTATTAATTATTTTTCAAGATAATATAAACAAGTTATCCACAAGTAATTATTCATTAATGAATACTCTTACTCGGATTGTATACGATGAATCATTTCATTAACTTTTTTTTCTAATAAAGGATCATTCTGAATACCTTGAGTAATTTTATCGTGAGCATGCATCACGGTAGTATGATCTCTTCCACCAAACTCATCGCCGATTTTTGGTAAGGAGGAATCTGTTAGTTGGCGCGAAAGGTACATGGCAATCTGCCTTGGAAAAGCCACGGCACGTGTTCTCTTTTTAGCTTTGAATTCGCTGGGAGATAAATGGAAATATTCTGCAACAGATCGTTGAATTGTATCAATGGTTATTGTTTTAGTGTTATTAGCAGGAAAAATATCCTTTAATGCTTCTACTGCAACTTCAGTAGTTATGGGAATCAAACTGAGGGATGCAAAAGCCATGACTCGAATGAGAGCTCCCTCAAGCTCACGTATATTGGAATGGATTTTATCTGCTATATACACCATCACTTCATTAGGAACTTGAAGGTTTTCTAGCATAGCTTTTTTTCTTAGAATTGCTATACGAGTTTCTAAATCTGGGGCCTGAATATCTGTAATAAGGCCCCATTCAAAGCGTGAACGTAATCGGTCTTCTAAAGTTGGAATTTCTTTGGGAGGGCGGTCGGAAGAAATAATAATTTGCTTATTTGCCTCATGAAGGGCATTAAATGTATGAAAGAACTCTTCTTGAGTTCGCTCTTTGCCAGCTAAAAATTGTATGTCATCAATCAAAAGGATATCTACATTTCGGTAATGACTGCGAAATTCAATGGAATTTTCGTCTCTGATGGAATCAATCAGTTCATTAGTAAATTTTTCACTGGAAACATAAAGGACTTTAGTATTTGGAGATCGTTGAAGAATATGATGACCAATAGCATGCATGAGATGGGTTTTCCCTAAACCAACCCCCCCATAAATAAATAGAGGATTATAAGATTTTGCCGGTGACTCTGCAACAGCTAAAGAGGCGGCATGGGCAAATCGATTGCTGTTTCCGATGACAAACGTGTCAAATGTATATTTATTATTGAGAGCATTAGGTAAAGATTCTGGTTGTTTGAGAGTTATTGGGGTTACTGGCGTGGAAATAGCAGGATCTTCTGCGTAGGATCCTTCTGGTGAGGGGATAATGAAACGGAGAATTACGGAATGGCCTATAACGGATTGAATAGAAGATCGGATCAAAGGCGCATAACGACTTTCTAACCAATCTCTTGCAAATTCATTGGGAACACTAATGACAATTGTATCGCCATCAATAAGATAAAGCTGGGTGGAACTAAACCATGTTTCAAAGCTTGGCTTAGATAGTTCAGTTTTCAGCTTCTCTAGAGTTTCCTGCCACAATAATTCGGGTGAAATTGACTGTGGTGGCATGGACGGACCTCCCTTTTCTTAAATAATGTAAGAATAATGGCAATAAAAAAGTTATACACAAACTTATGCACATTTGTGGATAACTTAGTCAAATTAAGCAGTGTGGATAAAGGATAGCTCGAATGTAGTTTTGTTAAGGTGATGTAAAGACATAATATCAAGTTTTCGTAAGGTTATCAACAGGAATATTGTAGGTTTGTCTAATTTATTCACAGTGGATAACTTTTTATTTAGCTTTGTTATCCACATCTTTGTTGGAGTACTGAGCTTGACAGATTAAAAATTATTAGAGTATAATCTCTAAGTAAGTTTGATTGTTTAAATGTTTTTTTTATGGAAATTAAGGAGGTGTCGTTAAATTGAAAAGAACATATCAACCGAAGAATCGCCGACATAAGCGAGTTCACGGTTTTTTAAGTCGTATGAGTACACCGACAGGACGAAATGTTATTAAACGTCGTAGATTAAGAGGTCGGAAAAAATTGTCAGCTTAAGGCCGCATTATGTGGCCTTTTTTTACTAGTCAGACTTCCATGCCGCTGCGCGGCACCACTGATGAATGAAATTTATTTTCTGGGGCAGAAAGATATAAATAATTTTAGGGAAGTTCTCTTCTCATAACTTTGACTTTGATTACAGGGATAATTTTCATACGCCATCTTGCCATCATTGGCGATGTTCCTTCACTTCATACGTAGACAGCGCTTAAACGCAATTATGGTGAAGAAATAGGACTTATCTAGTGTCAGATGAGTCATGAGAGGACTATATAAAAATTTTTTGAGTGCAGAAATCTTAAAAGCGTTTAAAGTAATGCCTTGTTAGTTAGAATATTAGAGTCCCTGTAACTGTGGATTAGAGAAGGGATCTTTCAAAGAGTATGAATTTTGAGTAATACTTTTTGAATTGTGGAGACTAAGGTATGCAAGCTTGGAGGAGTTATGTTAAAAAGAAAATTTCGCTTGCGTAAAAAATCGAGTATAAAAGAGGTCTTTGCCGAAGGAAAAAATTATTCTGTAAAACATGTTGCAATTTATGTATTAAAAGGGCCTAAACGTTTTGGTTTTATTGCCTCAAAAAAGGTTGGTAACTCAGTACAGAGGAATCGTGCAAAGAGAATCATGAGAGAAGTTATCCGTCTTCATTTGCTGGAAATTAGAAATGATATTCAAATTATTCTTATTGCAAGGGTAGGTATAAAAGGAGTTTCGTATCTAGAAGTCGAAAAGACTATGATGAATATGTTAAAAAGAGCAAATGCCTTAATTAAGAGAGTGTAATATGAAACGTTTTCTTATTATTTTAATTCGTATATACCAGAAATTTATTTCTCCCTTAAAAGGACAATCTTGTCGCTTTTATCCGAGTTGTTCTGAGTATTCTGCTCAAGCAATACAAAAATATGGCTTAGTTAATGGAAGTTGGAGAGCAATTAAACGTATTTCAAAATGCCATCCGTTTCATCCGGGAGGGCATGACCCAGTTTAAGGAGGATTTTTGTGAATATTATTGTTGAAGGGATGACCAGTTTATTAAATATACTCTATAATTTTTCTGCTGCAATCGGTTTTCCTAATTATGGTGTAGCGATTATACTTTTGACGATTTTAATTAAAACTATTATTTATCCTTTGACATATAAGCAGATGGCCTCAATGCGTAAAACGATTGATTTACAACCAAAGATTAAAGCTATTCAGGCAAAACATAAAAACGATAAGGAAAAAGCTAATGCAGCGGTCATGGAGTTATACAAGGAACATAAGGTTAATCCCATGGGAGGTTGCCTTCCGATTCTTGTTCAGTTGCCGATTTTTTGGGCACTATATAGTACGTTGCTCCATTTTCATTATGGATCAAATCCTGCTGCGTATTCGTTTTTGTTCTTTGATCTTACAAAAACCTATGGATTTACTCCATCTTTCCATCTGATATTACCAATATTTGCGGCTGCAACAACCTACCTGCAAACGAAAGTAACTAATCCTAATACTTCGGATCCAACACAAAAGACAATGTTATATATTATGCCGTTGTTTTTTGCTTATATTAGTGCAACCGTACCTGCAGGTTTAGCTTTATATTGGGTAACCATGAACGTTGTTTCGATTTTTCAACAACTTTATATTAATCGAAGATTGGCGAGCCGGAGTAAGAGCGCCATTTAGGTAACGTGGAAGACGTGAGGAGGATCGGACATGAGGGTTGCAGAGAAAACCGGAAAAACGGTTGAAGAAGCGATCGCTGCCGGGGTTTTAGAGCTAGGCGTTGATCGTAATCGTGTAAAAATTGAGGTATTAGATGAACCTACCAAAAAAGGTTTATTCGGACTCTTTGGAACACGTTTGGCGAGAGTTCAAATTTCCTATGAAGATGACCCAGGGATATTGGCTACAGATTTTATTCATAGAATTTGTCAAGCTATGGGAGTTAATGCGAATACTCAAGCGACTAAAGATGGTGAACACTGGCATGTTGATATTACTGGACCTGAGCTTGGAATTCTTATCGGACGACGTGGAGATACTTTAGACGCTCTTCAATATTTAACAAATTTAGCTGTAGCTAGGAAATTGTCTGAACGTGTTCGCCTTATTGTCGATGTGGAAGGGTACAGGTTACGCCGTGAAGAGACATTAGTGCGTCTTGCAAAAAGATTATCTGAAAAGGTTAAGAGAACTGGAGTTAGGATTGTTTTAGAGCCGATGAATCCTCATGAACGACGGATCATTCACACATCTTTACAAGATGAAGCTAGAATTTCGACTTTTAGTGAAGGTGATGACCCTAATAGGCGTGTAGTCATTTCATTGAAAAGAGTATAAAGAATTCTGGAAGGCTTTAATTTATGTTTGGCATTAAGAACTTGGCTAGCATCAGCGTCTGTAGGTCTGGTGTTAGCCAAGTTTTATTTAATAACTAGGACCGAAAATTTAAATTTTGGGTGGGTACCTTGCCGCTATATCGACAACTTGTCTTCAATGGCGGGGTCTAAGCTCTAACATCTAACATCTAACATCTAACATCCATGTTCGAGTCATGGCTACAGGGAAACTCGGATATCTGGCTAGTGTATTTTAAGACGAAGGCTAGAAAACAATAAAGAGAGTTTCTGACTTTTATCCAAATCGTACCACTCCCACTTCTAAAAGTGGGAGTGGTACACCTTAAGTTCACTAAAATGGAGATGATCGGATTTGGAAGATACAATTGTTGCTATGGCTACGGCAATGGGTGAAACAAGTATTCATGTTTTAAGGTTGAGCGGTTCTAATGCAGAGACTATTATTGGAGAATGCTTTGTACCACAAAACATGGAACGATGGTCAAGAAGGGATAATTACACCTTAAATCTCGGTGTATTTAGGGATGAATCGAGAGTACTTGATGAAGTTCTTATTGGTAGAATGTTGGCTCCCTCCTCATATACAGGAGAGGATGTTTATGAAATTAATTGCCACGGTGGAACTTTTGTAGCCCAAAGAATTTTGCAAGCATGTATACGACATGGTGCGCAATTAGCTGAGCCTGGTGAGTTTTCTAAACGAGCATTTTTAAATGGAAAGATGGACTTAGTTCAAGCGGAAGCAGTTATTGATTTAATTTCTTCGCGTACTGAGACTTCTTCAAACTTAGCCTTAACTCAACTGCGTGGAGGGCTTTCTGAGTCAATTGTAAGTTTAAGAGAAAGAGTTCTTGAAATTTTGGCATTTATTGAAGCGGGTATTGATTTTCCTGAAGATGATGTCGAAACTTTAGATAGAGAAACCCTTAGTATGAGAGTAAATATGGCACTAGAAGACACTGGGCAGCTTTTAGCTGGAAGTAAAACTGGAAAGATTCTAAGGGATGGTTTACTCACTGTTATTGTTGGGCGACCTAATGTAGGAAAGTCTAGTTTACTAAATGCGCTATTGAATGAAGAAAGAGCTATAGTAACTGATATTCCTGGAACAACGCGTGACGAAATAAGGGAATCAGTTAGTGTTGGTGGTATACTTTTGAAACTGGTGGATACGGCAGGTATCTGTGAAAGTAAAGATCTTGTTGAACGAATTGGCATAGAAAGAACGTGGAGAGCTTTACAAACAGCGGAACTCATTTTGTTAGTAGTTGATGCTAATCTCGCTTTAACAAAAGATGAGATTTATATTTTGAATAATTATAAGGATAAGGTTATTGTTATTGTTAATAAAATTGATTTATTGGAGAATGAGAGGGTTTTTTTAGAGTTTAATGAAATCAAATGGATTCCTTTTTCTGTCCTTCAGCACCAAGGTTTTGAAGATCTCGAAGTTGAAATTAAAAGAAAAGTCTTTCAAGGAGAGGTTGTTCTTGCATCAGACCCACTTATCTCCAATGTACGTCAGATTTCCTCTTTAGAGCGTTGCGATAATGCTTTGAAACAGGCTTTAGAAAGTATTAAGCTGGGAATGCCGTGGGATATTCTTTCTATTGATCTTCGTGAAGCACTACAGTACGTATCAGAAATTACTGGACACAATGTTCAAGAATCTCTTCTTGAAGATATTTTTTCTCGATTTTGTATCGGAAAGTAGGATGAATTTTGGAATACTTTGCTGGAAAATACGATGTTATTGTTGTCGGGGCTGGGCATGCAGGTTGTGAGGCTGCTCTTGCCGCTGCTCGACTTGGCTGCGAAACTTTATTACTCACCTTAAATCTCGATACGATTGCACATATGCCATGTAACCCATCACTTGGGGGGCCAGCTAAAGGTCATTTAGTACGTGAGATTGATGCTTTAGGTGGTCAAATGGGAATTATTGCGGATGAGACATCCTTGCAAGTTAAAATGTTAAACACTGGGAAAGGACCAGCTGTTCATGCATTAAGGGTTCAATCTGATAAACAGGCTTACCAGAATAGAATGAGGGAAGTTTTATTTTCACAACCCAAACTTACCGTAACTCAGGGGTTGGTAGAGCATATTGTGGTTGATAAGTATGCAATGGCGGGAGTTGTTACTCGAACCGGTGCACGTTTTGAATCTGAGAACGTAGTTTTGACAAGTGGCACATATTTACGGGGGAGAATTATTATCGGAGATTCTATGTATCAAGGTGGACCAAATGGGCAAATTCCTGCGATGTCCTTATCTGATTCGCTTAAAGAGTTTGAAATTGATTTGGGAAGATTTAAAACAGGGACTCCGCCTAGAGTCCATCGTCAGTCCGTAGAATATTCTAAATTTCGTATTCAACCGGGGGACAATAACCTTTGGAGATTTTCCTTCTTACCCACTGAGAGCCAGTTTTGGCACACGGATTTTTCTAAGCAAGTTCCTTGCTGGTTAGGATATACTGTAAATCAAACACATGATATTATACGGGAGAACCTTCATCGTGCGCCTTTGTATTCTGGTAAAATTGAGGGGATTGGTCCGCGTTATTGCCCTTCGATTGAGGATAAAGTTGTTAGATTTGCTCAAAGAGAGGCTCATCAAATTTTTTTAGAGCCCGAAGGGTGGCAAAGTGATGAACTTTATGTTGCTGGCATATCGACTAGTATGCCAGAGGATATTCAGGTTAAAATATTAAAGAGTATTCCTGGACTAGAAAACGTTCGCATGCTTCGTCCGGGATATGCGATTGAGTATGATTATGTTATGCCGCATCAGCTTTCTCTTGGTCTAGAGGTAAGACAGCTACCTGGGTTGTTCACTGCAGGCCAATTAAACGGAACATCAGGTTATGAAGAAGCTGCGGCACAAGGCTTGATTGCCGGGATTAATGCGGCGTTAAGAGCAACAGGAAAAGACCCCTTTATTCTTCTTCGATCGGACGGTTATTTAGGTGTCTTGGTGGATGACTTAGTTACGAAAGGGGTTAAGGAACCTTACCGACTTTTGACGTCTCGTGCAGAGTACCGTCTAGTTCTACGGCAAGACAATGCCGATTTAAGGTTAACTGATAAAGGGCGTGCCTTAGGGTTAGTTAATGAGGTGCGTTGGAATCGTTTCCAGAATAAGAAGAAGAATTATTTTTATATTAAGGATCTGTGGAAGTCAACTGTCTTCTCTCCGTTAAGAGAAGATTTGCAACTAGTCATGGCAGAAGCTAAATCAACTCCTGTACATGGAGGGATAAGTGCCCAAGATCTAATTCGCAGACCTGAAATTACACTTAAGCATTTAATTCAACTTCTTCCTGAGCTAGAGGAATTTGATCTGGAAGTGCTGGAAGAAGCTGTGATTGAAACTAAATACGCAGGCTACATCGAGAAACAATGGGCAGATATTGAGAGATTTTCAAAGTTAGAAGCTCGTTGTCTTTCGGATAAACTTAATTATGATGAAGTGCGAGGGTTATCCACTGAAGGTAGGCAACGACTTATGGAAGTAAGCCCTTTAAATATAGGGCAGGCTTCTCGAATCACGGGGGTTAGTCCTGCTGATATTTCCGTCTTGCTCGTTTTCTTAGAACAACGGCGGAGAGGAGAAAATATGTGATGTTTAATGATTATGCATCTTTAATTCATCAGTTGACTCACCAGCATATTGGAAGTAACTTATCTGATTTACAGGTTACTCAGTTTTGTAATTTCGGAGATCTTTTAATTGACTGGAATCAACGTTTAAACTTAACTAGAATTACTGATCCGCATGAAGTCATATTAAAACATTTTATTGATTCAATGGTGCTTGGAAAACTTATTTCTGGTATTAAATTTGCTGATATAGGCACGGGAGCAGGATTTCCAGGCCTTCCTCTTAAGATTCTGAGACCAGACCTAGATATAGTGTTAATGGATTCCTTGAAGAAGAGGTTGGACTTTTTAGATCTTGTTATCAACACTTTAAATTTGAAAGGAATTATTACTGTTCATTCAAGAGTGGAGGATTTTGGACGAGATTTGCGATATAGAGGTCGTTTTGATACAGTTAGTTCTCGTGCAGTTGCTCGCCTTCCCGTCTTATTGGAATATGCATTACCTGTTCTTAAGGTTAAGGGGCTTTTCTTAGCCCCAAAAGGGCTCCAATTTAAAGCTGAATTGGAAGAATCTAGAAAAGCATTGCAAATACTAGGTGGTACTGTTGAAGGTATTGAGCATTTTAGTCTTGGAGAAGGGGCTGAACATCGCGCGGTTATTAGAATAAGAAAGTTGAAAGAAACACCATCAAAATACCCACGTCAGGCCGGAACTCCTACAAAGTCTCCGATCGGTTAACCTAACCTAATATTCCCTATTGAAGTGGCTGGGTGCAAATGTTTTTCAGCTTTTGATAGCTTAGTTTGGTATTCTTATACGCTGTCTTACTTAGAGAAGGGTAAGGCTCTTTTTATACTGGTCGAAAAGTATATACTTTCGTTTATATACTTTCTGCCCTTCTCCTCATCACGGTGCCTAGCAATACGGCATCGAACACGACAATCTCCAGTATGAAAGCCTCCAGTGACGATAGTCTCCAGTACGATAGTATCCAGTGACGTAAGTCTCCAGTGGAGACTTACGCCGAAAGCGCACAACCCTTAACGAATACTAAGCGCTGTAGGATTAGTATCGCCGAAGCAGCGATCCCGAAAAGAGTACTTATCGGCGTAGGATAGAGTATCGCCGAAAGTGCACGGCCCTTAACGAATGCGATAGCACTGAGGATGAGTATCGCCAAAGCCGTGATCCCCAAAAGAATACTTTTCAGCGTAGGATAGTTCGTGTCTTGGCTATAGGGACACTCGTCCATCACGCATCTAGTTATCACGTTGCTTTGCCATCTATGGCAGCACTACTAATCTCGGACATCGTGTCCGAGTCATGGCCAGCGCTTGCCAAGTTTTCTTTATTACTTTTTGTAGGTAAAGGAATTGTCAGTATAACGTCGAATAATGATATATATATATGAAATACCTGTTTTATTGTATGGGGGGATCAGTTTGGAAGATACAGAGGATCAAAAGGTAAGTCAAAGACTTGAACGTGATAAAGGGACGAAATCATATGAAGAGGGGAATAGTAAGAAAGGGAGCAGAGTAAGTCTAAATAGTCTTAGACGGAGAAAATACTTTTTAGTTTCTGTTGGTCTACTTTTTATAACGCTACTTTCAATAGGAACCATAGCGTTGATCTATACGAAGGACGATCATAGAATTCAAGAAGGGGTAACTGTATCAGGACTTGATGTTGGTAATTTATCACAAGATGAAGCAAAAATGATCATTGACAAGGAAGTTAACAGTTTACTTGGCCAAACTATTAAACTAAAAGTGGGTTCAGAATCTCCTGAAGTTAAGCTAGAAGACTTAGGGTTCACTATAAATTCAGATTTAGCATTACAAGAAGCTTATGATGTTGGTAAGAAGGGTTCAATTTATGAAAAGTTAGTATCAAAATTATCTGCAAATAGCGGAATTATGATTAATTTGTCCCAGAAGATAGATGAATCAAAGCTGCGCGAAACTCTCAAGGGGACTTTTATAAAGTTTAATAAACCGGCGACTGATGCCACTTTTCAAATTACTAAAGAGAATACTATGAAAATTAGCAACGAACAAGTTGGACAAATCATTGATTATGAGGCACTTATAAAAGAAATTGAGGGGATTGACATTCATAAGCTGGTCCCTGAACTACAAGTCCAATTTAAAGATCAAGTTCCACTTATTACTGCTGCTCAACTTGAAGATCAGAAGATAACAGGATTATTGGCAAGCTATACTACTCGATTTGACCCGTCACAAACAGCTAGAACTGAGAACGTAAGAATTGCTTCAAAAGCTTTGGATATGGCGATAATTAAGCCGGGCGACACGTTATCTTTCAATAATGTTGTTGGTGAAAGAACAGTTGAAGCTGGATATAAAGACGCATATATCATTGTTAATGGTGAGTTCGTTCCTGGATTAGCAGGTGGTATATGTCAAGTCTCTACTACTTTATATAATACTGGGCTGTTAGCAAACCTAGGTGTTACCCAACGCAGTAATCATGACTTGGCTATTTCATATGCTCCTCTCGGGCAAGATGCGACAGTTGCTTATCCAGATCTTGATCTAAAGTTCAAAAATAATTCTGGTGGATATCTTCTTGTTCGGACCAGAACAAGTAATAACTCAATTACGATTGAGATGTATGGTAAGGTTAAACCTGGACAGCAAGTATTTATCGATAATACTATAGAGTCTGTTATACCTGTTGTTGAGCAACGCTTAGTTGATGAAACTATGGCGCATGGAGCATCAGTATTAAAGCAACAGGGCCAACCCGGATATATTGTTAAATCTACCCGTACAGTAAAAGTGAATGGTGTAATTGTAAATAATGAACAACTAAAACAAAGTCGCTATCAAGCTTTACCAAAAATTTTTTCTGTAGGACCATAAAAGCTTAATTAATTGTTATTTTTGTTTAAAAAAGCGTTGGCAGCGCTTTTTTTATTGTATTGGGTTTGATACTATCTAGAGTATGGGTAGTAGCAAAAGTTTTCCAAGTAGTAGTGAACTTGTTCAACTAAAGTTGAACATCGAGACTTCGGTGGGGAATCAACCCCCACCGAAGCAGAGAACGGGGGTACCACTCCCACTTGTAGAAGTGGGAGCCTTACGATTGGATAAAGGATGTGTAAGCTAATTGATGACTAAGGTAATTGCTGTTGTCAATCAAAAAGGCGGTGTCGCAAAGACAACAACGGCAATAAATTTGAGTGCCTGTCTTGCTGAACTGGAGAAACGTGTTCTTCTTATCGATTTAGACCCTCAGGGAAATGCAACTAGTGGACTGGGGATAGCAAAACATAAGCTGACTCGTTGTATATACGATGTATTAATTAACGATGTTCCCTTACATCAAGTAATTCAAAAATCTGAACAAAAATTTCTTAAAGTTGTTCCTGCTCGAATTGAGCTGGCAGGTGCAGAAATAGAATTAGTCTCACAGCTTTCCCGAGAATGTAAATTAAAATTTTCCCTAGAATTAATAAAGAATGATTTTGACTTCATATTTATCGACTGTCCTCCATCGCTTGGAGTGTTAACTTTAAACGCTTTAACGGCTTCGACCGATGTCTTGATTCCTATTCAGTGTGAATACTATGCCTTAGAAGGCTTAACTCTGCTAATGAATACCTTAGAAAGAGTTCGTAAATATCTTAATCCAAACCTAAATATTATTGGAGCTCTTATGACTATGTTTGATGCGCGCACTAACCTTGCTATACAAGTTGTTGACGAGGTTAAAAAGTATTTCCCTCAAAAAGTTTTTAAAACAATTATCTCTCGAAATGTTCGTCTTAGTGAAGCTCCAAGCCATGGTAAGCCCATAAATACCTACGATTCTCGTTCAAGAGGAGCTGAAGTATACAGGGAATTGGCAAAGGAGGTTTTAGATCGTGTCTAAAAAAGCTTTAGGCAGAGGGCTGCAAGCTTTACTGTCTGATGAATTGGGTGAAAATCCAAGCATCAGAGAAATTGCCATTACGGATATTATACCCAATCCAGATCAGCCCAGAAAGGATTTTGATCCTCAAGCCCTGAACGAATTAGCTGATTCCCTACTTCTCCACGGATTACTACAACCGGTTTTGGTTAGACCCGTTGGAGAACATTATTGCATTATTGCTGGAGAACGACGTTTACGCGCTGCAAAGATCGCTGGGTTCACTAAAATTGCTGTTATCGTTCAAGTTTGCAGTGATCAAGAAATGGCCGAACGTGCACTTATTGAAAATATACAACGAGCTAATTTGACTCCAGTTGAAGAAGGATTGGCTTATGCGCGGCTTATTGAAGAATATGGTATGACTCAGGAACTTATTGCACAACGTGTTGGTAAAGCTAGGACAACTATTGCAAACCTTTTACGAGTTATTCAGTTACCTGAGGAGGTTCTAGAAATATTGAGAGATGATAGGATATCTCTCGGACATGCTAAAATTTTACTTGGACTAAAAGAGACTACTATGCAAATATCTACCGCTCAAAAGGCAGCAAAAGATAAATTATCTGTAAGAGAGACCGAAGACCTTATAAATAAACTAAATATTGTTGCACCTAAAAAAGTTAATAAGCCACGTGAGTTGTCTACACTACTTAATAATGTAGAGGATCGCTTAAGAACGAATTTTCAAACTAAAGTTCAATTAAAGGGTGACCTAAAACGTGGAAAGATTGAAATTCAATACTTTTCGGAAGAAGAATTGAATCGACTTTTAGAACTCTGGAATATACGAATTGATTAATATTAATGTTCCACGTGGAACATTAATAGAACTAACTATTGGAGTTAAAGTGATTCGTCTGAGCTAATCTTTGACTTTGCTTAAATACTATGTTCCACGTGGAACATTTTGACACTCCCCACAGATGAATCTGGGGGATTCCTGGGTGATTAAACGAAAGTCCGTTTCCGACAATCGAGTATGACCCCAAGTTAAGGCTATGCCATTAGCCCTCCTAAGATAGTGCATATAGCATATTAGGCTGACAGACTGTTACCATCTGCCACAGACGTTTAAGTCCGTTTATTGTTTTAACGACTTGTGCTTGTCGAATACCAATTGATTCGTTGAACATTTTACGTGACAGACTTTCTGCCACAACCACATATGTTCAATTTTCAAAGATCGTATTAACCCAATTATACCACAAAGACAAATAACGAAGTAGATTTGCCTTATATCCGCATAGTTGAAACTAGGGGCTTTACGGCAACAAGTGGTAAATAGGTCACTTGTTAGAGCATTATTAACATAATGAATATCACCACATTAATAATGTAAATCATTGTTTGGAGTTATAAACAAATGTTCCACGTGGAACATTTGAAGATCTCCAATTAAGACCGTTGAGTGAAGATAAGTTCGGGAATACCTTACAAGTGGTATGGGTCAATTCTTTGATATTAAATAAATGGATATTCTTGGAATAGTGCCGAATTGCAGTGAACTCGTTCAACTAAAGTTGAACATCGAGTCTTCGGTGACGAAAGCCTCCAGTGAAGGGTTTCGCCGAAGTCGCATATCCCAAAAGGTACACTGCGCGGCGAAGGATGGACTCTACCCCCACCGAAGCGGAGTACGGGGGCCCACTTCCACTTGAAGAAGTGGGAGTCTTACGATTGGATAAAAATGGTCAAACAAAAGAAGGCGGGTGTTTTAGTGCTAGGAACTATTGTTAATATAATTTCAATCGTGATTGGAGGATTAGTTGGGCTTTTATTCGGTGAAGCCTTCCCAGAAAAAATTAAGAAAACTGTCATCCAGGGAATCGGTCTTTCTGTCATTCTAATTGGAGGAAGTATGGCATTACAGACGAAGAATCCATTAATTATTATTTCAAGTCTGGTGTTGGGAGGCATAATCGGAGAATGGGTAGATATTGAGCTTCGCTTACAGCATCTTGGCAAGTGGATTGAACAAAAGTTTGTGAAGAAAGGTCAGGGTTCAGGATTTACAAAGGCATTTGTAACTACAAGTTTAATTTATTGTGTTGGAGCTATGGCCATCATGGGTTCTTTAGAGAGCGGTCTAAAAGGAAATCACAATATACTTTTCGCAAAATCAATGCTAGATGGAATAACGTCACTAATTTTTGCTTCTTCAATGGGGATCGGAGTTTTGGTATCAGCGATACCAGTATTACTATATCAAGGTTCTATAACCATGGCGGCAGGATTACTCCAAGGGGTTCTTACCTCGCAAATAATAGCTGAAATGAGTGCTACGGGGGGGCTGCTTATCTTAGGAATAGGGTTGAATATACTGGAATTAAAAGAAATGAAAGTGGGTAATCTATTACCAGCAATATTTGTCGTTGTTCCAATTACCCTTTTATTCACTAGATTTCATTTGGGCATGTAAAGAAAACTTGGCTGGCGCCCGTCGACGAAGATACTATCTTCGCACGGGTTAAATCCTCTTGCAGCACTGTCTTCTCAAGTATTAGCATAATGTCAAGCTCTGACCAAGACGATAAGCGGACGAGCTTATCGCCACACTGCAACTCATTACGCATACTCCTGCAGTGTGGATTAGGTCGAGTGTCCCTGAAGCCATGGATGGCGGGAAGGGACCGCTGGCCAAGACTTAAAATAATAAGATCCAAATCACTGAGGATATGGGAATATTGAGGAGGAAAAATAATTGAAACTATCGTGGGCACTTGAGACCATAATGCCATTACATTGGTGGGGTATAAGTGCATTGGCAATGCTTTTAGTAATCATATTTTTGGTAAATTTCATACTGTATCATCGACTCAATCGAAGAATGAAACAATTTGAAGCATCATCATTAACCTTACAAACATTTATGTCAGGACATCATCTGGATACACTTCTTCAAGAATATATTCAAAAGTTGGATTACCAAGAAAAGGAATTTAGTAAATTTGCCACAAGACTTTCCCAAGTTGAAATAAGACTTCGAGCAGGTGTTGATAGAGCGGAGTTACTCCGTTTTAGGGCATTCGAAAACGTGGGAAGTGATTTAAGCTTTGCATTTGCGCTCTTGAATCAAGAGGGCAGCGGAGTTGTACTAAGTTCAATCCATAATCGAGATGAATCTCGGGTGTACGCCAAACCGATTAAGGAAGGGATGTCCACGTATTCATTGACAAGTGAAGAAAAAGAAGTCATAGATCGAGCAATGCTTGGTGAAAAAATATAGAGGCATATATAAACTAGTCAGAAACTATAAACTATAATATATATACTACGGCAGCTGCCTTAGCTAAGGCTTGTCGCAAACCGAATTTTCTCTATATCGTATTTTTAGGTAAGAACGTGTTATGAGCATACTGATGTTCTCAGACATTCGCCAAACAAGGTTAAGGCGAGTGTTTTGTAAAACCATATATTCCATAAATCCTCCGACATTTACGATCCCAGTGATATGGGCCTCTCCAACTTCGGGAAGTTGTTTATGAACGCCGGCACCGGGTTTTAAAGGCCCATTTGCGAGTGTAATACACCCAATAGAATCCATTTTACCAAGGCAGGCATCAATAGCAATAATAAAAGGATTAACGAACGATTGCTGAATCAATCGAATGTTTTCCAATAAATTTGTAGCATGAACAGGCTCATCAAGAGTACCATAGACGTTAAGTTGAGGTAAATTTAGACGAGAAAGGTGAGTTCCAATCAAAGGTCCCAAAGCGTCACCAGTCGATCGATCGGTTCCAATACACAGAATAACTGTGGGGCGGTTTTGAGCTGATATAAATAGATCGGAAAGCCGTGTTTCTAATTTCGCTTTGGCTGAATAATCGTCGACATGAGCTTTAAGGTTTTGAGGTTCGGTAAATAAGGAAAATAAACTCACAAACTGCCCCCTAACATAAATCACATAAAATATACAAATATTTTTTCCAAATACTAGATCATTTATGCATGATATTCCTATTCTAGCCATAAGCATGATGGCGAGGAGGGGAGCATAATGCAATGGAAAACAACATTTCAAATTGCTGCTACTTACGTGGGTGCTGTCATGGGGGCAGGATTTGCCTCGGGTCAAGAAATTCAACAATTTTTTGTTCGATTCGGTCGATGGGGATTAACTGGAATCGTTGTCAGTGCGCTCCTGTTTTCTTTCCTAGGATGGGGTATATTGGATTTACAGGAACGATGGAGAATTACATCATACCCAGAGTTTTTCGATCATTTGCTTGGTCGTAAATTCGGGCAATGGGCGGATGCCCTAGTAAGTGTTCTTTTGTTTGTGGGAATGCTGGCGATGATTTCGGGTAGTGGAGCGCTCTTTTATGAATATTTCGGCTTTTCAAGGTGGTTAGGAATATTCTTGACATGTTCAGTGATTGCCCTAGCTTTGTGGTTTCGTGGAGAAGGGGTTCTATGGATCAATTCGGCGCTGATACCCATAAAATTTATTTTCTGTTTGGGAATCGCAACAGCAGCAATTTTTCTTGTAAATTCTCAAGATATAGTGGGCAGCGTGGGAGAGCCAAGCCCAATTGTAAAACATTGGGCCATCTCTGCCGTTTTATATGTCTCCTTCAATTTAACCTTGGCTATGGTAATATTTGCTTCTCTGGGTCGGGTTGTTCAACGCCCAGGTGCGCGCTTGGGCGCAGTTTTAGGTGGGTTGGCGCTTGGGGTATTTGCCTTCGTTATAGGAGCAGCATTACTTCAGTTTCCCGATAGTTTTGGTTTAGAAATTCCCATGGTCGCAGTTGCTGGAAAATTAGGAGATTGGCCCGCTTTCTTATATGTAGTAGTCTTATGGATGGCAATGATCACTGCGGCAATCGGAAATGGCTTTAGCCTTGTTATTCGAGTGGTTGATACTGGAAAGTTAAGTTATAGTAATGCAACGATACTTTTGCTACTCTTGCTTTTACCTGTAGCCGGCGTGAAGTTTTCTAAGATTGTGCAACTTGTTTATCCTTTGTTTGGATACTTAGGACTTGTGTTCTTGCCAACAATAATTTATTATTGGCGCAAATCTAGGGCATAGTATTCATGGCGCTGCTCTAATCTCAAACATCCTTGTTCGAGTCATGGTACACTAACAAGAAGGCTAATTCGGGTGAAGACAGTGTCTGCAAGAGGGCTAATTCGTGCGAAGACAGTGTCTTCGCGCGGGCGTTAGCCAAGTTTTCTTTATAAAGAATAGATAAATTTTATAGTTTACAATATAATTAGATCTGTGATAAACGTGAAATTTGATAGATTGAGATTATTAAGAATTATTCACTTCACCATAATAATTTGAGTGTTGTATATAAGCAGGTTGACAGTTACATGGATTATAAACGTGAGATTAAAGTTAAAAACGTTTTTGAAAAGAATAAGGCTCTGAACGCTAAGGAAAAGAGATAATACCAAGGATTGGTTATCAGACTATGGTATAAATTAAGTAAATAAGGGGAACAAAAATGCATGAACGGCACTATTTAGTAGGAACAGCTGGACACGTGGATCATGGCAAGACCGAGTTGATCAGGGCTCTTTCCGGTATGGAAACAGATCGCTTAAAAGAAGAGAAACAACGTGGGATTTCCATTGAACTTGGCTTCGCCCATATGATACTGCCCAGCGGACGTCAAATTGGCATCGTGGATGTTCCCGGACATGAACGGTTTGTGCGGCAAATGTTGGCGGGCGCCAGTGGCATGGATATAGTGTTACTTGTTATCGCAGCTGATGAAGGGATCATGCCTCAGACCCAAGAGCATTTGGACATACTAACCTTGCTTGATATACCGAGAGGTATAGTTGTTATTAATAAGGTGGACCTCGTGGATGAAGAGTGGCTTGACCTAATGGAAGAAGAGATACGTGAGAAATTGCAAGAAACGGCTTTTCATAAAGCGCCAATTTGCAGAGTTTCGGCTCTAGTTGGTGTAGGAATACCTAGTTTGCGTCAAACCATTGATGGGTTGCTTTCAGAAGTGGAAAGTAAGAAATCATCCGGCCCGGTACGTATGCCGATAGACCGGGTCTTTAGTATCCAGGGCTTTGGCACAGTTGTGACTGGAACACTTCACAGTGGGACAGTGAAACTGGGGCAGGAGTTGGCGATAGAACCGGGGCATATTCTAGCGAAAGTCCGCTCCCTCCAAGTTTATAAAAACAAAGTAAGTGCTGCTGAGGCAGGACAACGGGTAGCAGTTAATCTCGCAGGGGTAGATGTTGCAGAAGTGGAGCGAGGTTCAGTACTCGTTATGCCAAACGTTTTTAAGGTGGGTAAAATCTTGGACATAAAGGTCTTAAACCTTTCCTCAGCAGATAAACCATTAACACAAAGACAACGGGTCCGGTTTCACCTCGGAACTAAGGAGATCCTTGGACGAATACATCTGTTGGATCAGAATGAATTACCTCCTGGACAAGAGGGATTTGCACAAATTCTCCTGGAAGAACCGCTTATTGCATCATCAGGGGATCGTTTTGTGCTTCGCTTTTATTCCCCCACCCATACTATTGCAGGAGGAAAAGTACTCGGTATAGCGGAGTTCAAGCAGAAGCGCTTTAAAGAAAGTGTAATAGCACAGATGAGGATGAAAGACCGGGGCGATCCATTAGACCTCTTAGAAAGAGAAATGTCAGAACCACGAACAGGCTCGGATTTAACGGCACGCTTGCATATCACCTCCAGTGAACTAGAGGTAAGTTTAAAAGCTCTCGAGGATTCGGAGCGACTGGAAATTTGGTTGGAAGATGAAACAGCGCTCTATTGGGGAAAAGCATCGGCAGAGATCTGGCGATCAAAATTAATAAATATGATAAGAGCGTATGAAAGGTCAAACCCTCTGCGCATTGGAATCAGCAGAGAGGAACTAAAAACTCGCCTAGGGATTTCCTGGACACATCGTCGTTGGCAAACGATTCTAGAACAAGGCTCAGTTCGTGGGTTTTATCGCATTTCAGGAAGCAAAGTTCAAACAAACGAAGGTGCTGAAATTCCAATAGATATTTTGAAATGTTTGGAAGCTTTACGCGCCAAATGGCAAATTGCTGGACTAACTCCCCCTGACCTTACTTCAACTGCAGAAACATGTGGTATTTTAAAGTCTGAAGTTCCGGAGTATGCCCAGTACATGTGTGAAACTGGAGAATGGGTACACATTGAGCAGTTTTACTTTAGACAAAAGGACCTAGAACAAGCCAAAGAACGTTTGATCGAGTTTCTAAAAGAACATGGTGAAACAGGCGTTTCTGAGGTGCGAGAAATGTGGGGAACTTCCAGGAAGTATACAGTTCCAGTGCTTGAGTTCTTTGATAATCAGAAGATAACAAAGCGAAATGGAGATAAAAGAAAATTATATTGAGATCTAAGGAGAAAGGGGTAAAGAGAAAATGTATGTTCGCCAATTTATGACATCTCAAGTTTTTACGGTGACTCCGGACGAAACGATCGCAGATACTATGGCCCTCATGCGAGAGAAAAAGATTGACCGCCTGCCAGTGATGGAAAAGGGAAAACTAGTTGGTTTTGTGACAGATGGGGATCTTAGAGAGGTCTCTCCTTCTCCGGCAACGACTTTAAGTGTTTTTGAACTCAATTACCTCATAGCGAAAACCCCGATCCGAGAAGTAGCGGCGAAAAATGTTGTGACCTGTCACCCAGACACGCAGATTGAGGACGCCGCACTGTTAATGCGGGAACATAAAATCGGAGGATTACCAGTTCTCGAAGACGGTAAATTAGTTGGTATTATTACGGGATACGATATTTTAGATGCATTTTTAGATATCATGGGATCGCGAAGTCCCGGTGAGCGTGTAGTAATTGAGGCAAAAGATAAAATGGGTGTCTTATTGGAGATCGCTTCGACGATAAAGCAGTTTGAAGTCGATGTTACTAGTTTAGCTTTTTATCATCAAAAAGATAGTCAAATCCAGTTTCTCGTGCACCTTCAAGGTGAACAAGTGGCCGAAGTCAAAGTGTCGTTAGAGGAAAAAGGATATCGTATTAGGAAATGATATGAATTGACAATTAGGACTAGGAATATGTTTCCAACATTCCGCTGCAGGGTATCAACAGCTGAGAATAAATGAGCTATTTACAGGGCTGAAGGCATAAAGAATGAAGAAAGTTACTGATCGCAAATGCAATCAGTAACTTTCTTCATTCGTGAATTATTTAGAATTTGGAAAGTAGTGTTTGATTTAGAAGAAATGCGAAAGGGAGCGTCCGTCACTAAACCCAGACCGTTCGCTGGTCTATCCTTAGCGATGTGGATTGTCATAAGCAATTAAAACGGTTTCTTGGCCCATAGTACGGGATGAATTGAATTTGGTTTCTAAAGCTTTAACCTCTTCAATTTGGTCAGTGGTTAAATCAGAAAATAAAATTTCTGATCGATTCATTTTTGCACCTCCTTTAAACTAATTCGGGTAACTTGCATCAGAATAAAACTTTACGTGAATTGGTAAAAAATATATTTTAGGAATAGTGTGCACTATTTTAAGAAATCTATACCTTAGAGACATAAACAAAAGGTTGAAAGAATCGCTTCCATAATAACAATGGATGTGTTAATATTATTTAGTCTATGGGGATGGATGGTGGCTGGTGCTGCTCCCGGACTTCAAATCCGCGTGTCGGGACGCAGAACGTTCCGAGGTGTGTTCGATTCGCACGCATCCCCGCCATAATCGAAGTTCGAAGCTTGTGGTTCGAAGTACGAGGTATGAGGTACTTAATTCGAGGTACGAATACCAATTATCGTTCGTCGAATATCGAAAATGAGGCAGCGAAAGCTGTCTTTTTGATTTCTATGGTTGACGGATTGATTTAGCAGCAGGATTTTTAAAGGCTTAAATCGAATATGACTCAATAATAAGGACTGAGTAGTTAAGAAGAAGGCTTACTAAGTTATCCAAATCGTAAGACTCCCACTTCTACAAGTGGAAGTGATACACCTTATTCTGCTTCGGTGGGGGTAGAGTCCATCCTTCGCCGCGCAGTGTACCTTTTGGGATATGCGGCTTCGGCGAAACCCTTCACTGGAGGCTTTAGTCACCGAAGACTCGATGTTCAACTTTAGTTGAACGAGTTCACTAAATAAGGGAGGACTACATGAATCTTATTGATATCCTTATACTAGGCTTTATTTTATTAGGTGCTTTACACGGTTATCAAAAAGGTCTAATATCTAGTATTGTGAATTTTTTTAGTAGCATTGTGGCTTTTTTAGTAGCATCGTGGAAATATATGTTTGTGCTTCGCTGGGTTGAACAATATTTTCCACTTCAGCAATGGTTAGAGCCAGTGATTTATAAAGCCATACTTCCCTCTGTTCAATCCAAAGCCTCTTCTTTGCAACATCAAGCATTAGGGAATATTTTGGGAGCACTTCCTCCAGAATGGCGCAGTTTATTTGAGAATCTATCTGATGGCAAGATGCCTCAAGCCATCGAACAAGTGACACATCGCTTGGCAGGGATGTTTACCGAACGCATCTTAAGTCTAATCGCTTTTGGTTTTGTTTTTTGTTGTGTAGTTTTTTTGATTCAGTTATTGTTTTCGATACTCGTTCGTCCCTTCGGCAGTTGGGGTGGATCTTTTAATCGCGGAGGGGGTCTTTTGTTCGGAGGGCTAGGTGCTCTTATTGGTATGTCCGTGGTAGCGGGGTTATTTTCGCCCTTTTTACATCTGAGTGTTGGTGGAAGTTTTAGTGCACTCATTCAGAGTTCATCTTTTTATCCTTATTTAGTGGAGATCTTTCGAGTATTAGATCAAGTGTTTGCGGCACAACTCAGTCAACTACTTGAGCCATTGTCACAGGCCCAAGGAATTTGGTTTTAATACATAAATCAAACAATGAAGTAGAAACTTAATAGAGGGTGATATTGTCATTCTTAGACTAATTCCTAGGGAGTAGAGGAGGTTCTTTGATGAATTCAAAAAAAGTGAAGTTAGCATGGGACGATCTTGTAATGTCCGTTAAGGAACATGAGACGATGGCTGAATACCTATCCTTTCTCAGTGAAGGAAAAACTGAGCGTGAATCTTGGCAGATTCTAGAGAGATGGGCCCAAAAAGCTGGCTTTACAGCGCTTGATGAAGTGAAGGGTTTTAAATCTGGTCAAAAGGTTAGCCTGGCTGTACGGGGTAAAGCTGGCATTATGGCGATAGCAGGTATTCGGCCATTAATTGATGGTTTCCGATTGATTGCTGCACATATTGATGCTCCTCGGCTGGATATAAAGCAGCGCCCTCTTTATGAAGAAGAAGGATTGGCATTTTTAAAAACACATTATTATGGAGGGATTAAGAAATACCAATGGACCGCGCTGCCCCTTGCTCTTCATGGTGTTGTTATCTTGCGTGATGGACAGAAAGTCGGAATTGTAGTCGGGGAAGAGGCTGAAGATCCTATTTTAACTATTACTGACTTGCTTCCGCATTTAGCAAAGGATCAATATGACAAAAAATTGCGTGAGGCCATTACAGGGGAAGGGTTAAACTTATTACTTGGACATGATCCTTCCAACGAGGATGGAGAAGAGCGTGTAAAATTAGCTATTCTTCATTTATTGAAGGATAAATATGGGATAGAGGAAGACGATTTTGTTAGTGCAGAATTAGAGGTTGTACCGGCGGGGAAGGCCCGCTATGCGGGATTGGATCGGAGTTTTATTGCAGGATATGGGCAAGACGATCGAGTCTGTTCCTTTGCTGCTTGGAAAGCAATTGAAGAGTTAGAACAACCGGAGTGGACAACGATTGTTCTTTTTGCAGATAAAGAGGAGATTGGTAGCGATTCCAATACGGGCATGAAAGCACGCTATTTGGAGAATTTTATTGCAGAGCTTATCTCTTTACAAAATGGAAAGTATAACGGATTAATGGTTCGGCGGTCACTAGCTCGGGCTAAAGCGCTATCTGCGGATGTCACCGCTGGATATGATCCCAATTATGCAGAGGTTATGGACAAACGAAATGCCGCCTTCCTGGGTCGTGGTATAGTAATATCTAAGTATACCGGTTCGAGAGGAAAATCGGAGTCCAGCGATGCTAACCCCGAATTTATTGCTGAGGTTCGCCGAATTTTCGATGAGGCTAAGATCTCTTGGCAAACTGCGGAATTAGGGAAAGTCGACCAAGGCGGTGGTGGAACAATCGCCCAATATATGGCCGTTTACGGTATGGAGGTATTGGACTGCGGCGTAGGAATCCTAAGCATGCACGCACCCTGGGAGATATCCTCAGTCGCAGATTTGATTATGATGATGAGGGCGTATAGGGCGTTTTTAGCGTATAAAGATTAACAGATAGTAAAGAAAAGGGCGATTTATCAATGAATGTCTCTTGGGTTCCGAAAAATATTCGCGATATTAATTGGCAAAATTTTGGATTATCTGCTTTAAATACAGTAATTTATATTGTTGTTATCCTCGTTGTAGCACGCCTTGCCTACGGATTACTTATTTTTCTACTCAGGCGTATGTTAGTAGATCGAAAAGTGAAACATCTTCTGGACGAGCGTAAAGCCAATACAATATTTTCACTCCTCCGAAGTCTGTTATTCTACGGGATTACCTTTACGGTTTTTTTGCATACCCTTAAACGCGTCTTTAACTTTGATACCGGAACGCTACTGGCTTCGGCCAGTGTTTTGGGAGTCGCACTTGGTTTTGGTTCACAGAGTTTGGTGAAGGACATTATTGGCGGTTTTTTTATCCTTTTTGAGGATCAGTTCTCAGTTGGGGAATTGGTAAAAACCGGTGAATTTACAGGTACGATTGAAGAGACTGGGATAAGGACGACACGAATAAGGGCATGGGGTGGGGAACTCCACATCATTCCAAATGGTAGCATTACTGCGGTAACGAACTTTAGCCGAGGAAAAATGTTAGCCAAGGTTGAAATTCAGATTCCCTATGATGAAGATCTTGACCGAGCGATGGGCGTGATGAGCACTGTTTGTGAAGAGGTCAGCGCAGAGTTTGGAGAGAAAATTGTTGAGGCTCCTACAGTCCAAGGTGTAACCCAGTTCGGGGAGCGCAATGTTGTTTTACGGGTTATTGCTTTCACTCAACCCGGTGAACAGTGGAGTTTAGAACGTGAACTGCGACGGCGAATCCACAGTGCGTTTTTGAAAGAAGGAATTCGTACTCCACAGTTCCAAAGTGTTATTGTGACAGATCCCCTGATACGTTCGACAATGGACGAGCGAGACATTACGATTGATAAAAGTAAGCCTTAGGTCCAGTGAAACTTTCTTCAGCTTACAATCGAAAGGTATTAGATCGATCGAGGCAGAGGCTATATGTATAGAATGCGATGTGCGAAGAGAAGTAAGGTATTCAATATTCGAACCACGAACTTCGAACTTCGAACCTCGAGTAGGGGGTGCCCAAAGATGATTCCGTTAAAGGTTGGAGATATTGTTCGTCTTCGAAAACCGCATCCTTGTGGAAGTATAGACTGGAAAGTGATGCGAACGGGAATGGACTTCCGAATTCAGTGTTTAGGTTGTCAACACCAAGCCTGGATTCCCCGAATTAAACTTGAACGTAATTTAAAGGAGATTTTACAGCAGTCTGAAGAGAATTAGGGTTAGTCCAATATCAGGGAGCCTTTGTTTGGTAGAATTAACGTTACCGTTCATGGGCTAAGTAAGGTTGCGGAGTGGCAAAACATCACATATAATCTGTGGAGAAAGCTTGTCTATGTATAAAGAGGAGGTAAAGCATGACATTACATGCAGGAATTGTTGGTTTGCCGAATGTCGGCAAATCAACATTGTTTAATGCAATTACTCAAGCGGGTGCAGAGGCTGCAAATTACCCATTTTGCACGATTGACCCGAATGTGGGAATGGTAGAAGTGCCGGATTTTCGTTTGCAAAAATTGGCTGATATGGTTCATCCCAAGAAGATCGTTCCCGCTACTGTTGAGTTTGTGGATATTGCTGGACTCGTTAAGGGAGCAAGCAAAGGAGAGGGATTAGGAAATAAGTTCTTGTCCCACATTCGCGAAGTGGATGCCATTGTCCATGTTGTGCGTTGCTTTGAAGATGAGAATGTAATTCATGTTGAGGAAAATGTTAACCCTAAACGGGATATTGAGACAATAGATCTTGAGTTGGTCTTAGCGGACATGGAGAGCGTGGAGAGACGAACAGACCGTTCGTCTAAACTATTAAAGACGGGTGATAAAAAGGCTCAAGCTGAAGTGGCCCTTTTGCAAAGGTTGAAGGAAATCTTTAATCAGGGAAAAGGAGCCCGCTTTTTGACATATACGGACGAGGAACGGGCAATTCTTAAGGGGTTTTCGCTTTTGACTTTAAAACCGGTACTCTATGTGGCAAATGTAAGTGAAGATGGTCTTTCCACGGTTGCCGACAATCCCTATGTTCAACAAGTACTGGCGATTGCAAAGGAAGAGGGCGCAGAAGCAGTTGTGGTTTGTGCACAGATTGAAGCAGAGATCGCGGAGCTTGAAGAGGACGAGAAGGAAGGATTCTTACAAGACTTAGGGCTCGCAGAGTCAGGATTAGACCAGTTGATTCGGGTTGCCTTTCATTTATTAGGCCTTATGACGTTCTTTACTGCAGGCCCTTTGGAAGTTAAAGCATGGACAATTCATCAAGCAACTAAGGCTCCTCAAGCTGCAGGGGTAATCCATACTGATTTTGAGCACGGATTTATTCGAGCTGAAGTAGTCGGGTATAAGGATTTCGTCACCAACAATGGGTTAAACGGTGCTAGGGATAAAGGTTTAGTTCGTTTGGAAGGAAAGGAGTATATTATGCGCGACGGAGACATTGTTCACTTCCGGTTTAACGTATAGGCACATTCGCAAAATATCCAGGGCATCTTTGGACTTATTATTTCTTTTCATATGGCTTAAAATAAATTGCGTTTTTGAAAATATAATGGTATAATTTTTGCTTGGTAGTCTAAATATCCCTGCTCCGTTCAACGGGGCCGTTTAGTCCGAGGGGAGGTGCAAATATGAAAGCGTACGAATTACTTTATATCATCCGACCAGATCTAGATGAGGAAGCAACCACAGCACTGGTTGATCGTTTAAGTGGGCTCGTAGCCAGTAATGGTGGCGATAACTTGACGGTTGAAAAGTGGGGTAAGCGTCGGTTAGCTTATGAAATCCAAGATTACAAAGAAGGCCAATATATCCTTATGAACTTTGAAGGCGAAGGACGTACATCGCAGGAGATTGAACGTGTTATGAAAATTTCCGATGATGTAATCCGTTTTCTGACGGTTAGAAAAGAAGACTAAAGGACGGTGGGGCACACATGTTGAATCGAGTCGTTTTGATTGGCCGTTTAACGAAAGACCCCGAACTTCGCTACACGCCAAATGGTGTAGCGGTAACAAACTTTACTTTAGCAGTTGAACGTAATTTCAAGAATGCTCAAGGTGAAAAGGAAACAGACTTCTTTACATGCGTTGTGTATAAGCAACTTGCCGAACTTTGCGCTAACTATCTCGCCAAAGGAAGGCTTGCTTCAGTAGATGGAAGAATCCAAATCAGAACTTACAATGATAAGGATGGCCAAAAGCATTGGGTTACAGAAATCATGGGTGAAAATGTTCAATTCCTAAGTCCAAAGGACAGCGGGGGCGGGAGTACAGAATCATCCTCTTCAAGTAGCAAAGGCTCGTTTGGACATGAAGTGAATTTGGATGATGACATCCCATTCTGAGCACTATAAGATATTTAACAGGTAAGATAGACTAAAATCCCTTAACTATAGGTATTTGACCTGTTAAAAACCTTCTAACACGTACATCGAAGATGTACCATGTTAGAGGGCTTTTATGGGAGCTTGTCTAATGAACATCTAATAAGGGTGAAATGGTGGTATGAGAATACTTTCGAAGGAAATGACCTTCTAAAACGGGAAGGGGATGAATTGAATGAAACGTGAAAGAGGACGCAGACCGAGAAAACGGGTATGTAGCTTCTGTGTTGATAAAGTCCAGTCCATGGATTATAAAGAGACACATAAAGTTCGCAAGTATGTTACAGACCGCGGCAAGATATTGCCACGCCGTATCTCTGGAAACTGTGCAATGCATCAGCGCCAAGTAACTTTGGCTATCAAAAGGGCTCGCAGTATTGCCTTATTGCCATATAGTGTTGAATAGAATTTTAAAGTATAAAAGGGAGCAATTGCGTTTAATTACGCAGTTTGCTTCCTTTTTATTTGTTGGCTCTGTCACAACTATTGGTTGGAACTCTCAGACTTTGAGTTTATGCTGTTATTGATTAAGTCGAAAAGTAGGTAATGGGAAATAAATAAAAAGTATAAATTATAAAACTAAATATGAGCGTAAAGGTTCAAATGGGCTTACTATAGGATTTTTAAGAGCAGGTTGGTGGATGTTAACTTAGACCCCGAAGGGGCTTTATATGATAGTAAGGTCTGGCTGAGTTTGCGAAGCAAACGAAGACAGCACCGAAGGGTAGAAGGATTAAGTTACCATCGTTCTTGGGCTATATCAAACCTTCTAACAAGCAGGAATATCGCATCATACGTGGAATATGTACAAGAATTACATCTAACACGTATGGGGGCTTAGTTGAATGCGGATTGAAAAAGCGCAGTTCAAAAATGCTGAACCCGAGGATTATAGATTGGTTCTGATGACAGACGATTTCAGGTGTATTGAACCCGTACTGGAGTTTAGTAACTATCTAGTAGCCCAAGGTTATTCGACGAATACTGTTGATGATTATATTCGAGGTCTTAAGGTTTACTTTGAATGGCTTGAATCAATAGGATTAAGCTATTTAGAAGCTAAGCCAGTGGATATCGGTTTGTATTTACAGTATTTAAATGGTGGTGTCTGGGATAATCCAAAGGATGAGGTAGCGGTTACGATTGATGTTGACCCGACTACTGGTGAAGTCAATCGTAAACAAGAACGTGCAGCAAATACCATCAATAAGATGATGTCTGTAGTTTCCTCGCTTTACACGTATCGCGAGAAAGTGTTTGAAGAGTTAACTTCCCCGTGCATCATGAAGACAACTAGACGTTCTCAAAAGATGTACAAAGGGCTTTTAGCCCATACTGGGAATCTTAATCAAACCTTATCCTCGTTGCATCGTGTAAAAGTGCCAAAGAAAATGAGGCGTAGACTAACTCCTAAAGAGGTTGAAAAGTTCCGAGAAGGACTTCTAACTTTTAGAGATAAATTAATCTTCGACGTGCTCTATGAAACAGGACTTCGCATCTCGGAGTTGATTGGACTTTATCTAGAGGATTATAGTGAACCTGACCCGACTGAAAAGGTTGGTGCTCTATACCTAGTCTCTAGAGATAAGAAAAATCAGAAACGTGAAGGAAGAAAGAAAACTGGCGATAGAGTCGTTCATGTCCCGATGGAATTAATCTTTGATATTGATAAATATGTTACTCAGCACAGACCCTATGTTCAAGGCTCTCAAGTGCTTTTTGTTTCGTCAAAAGGCAAGACAAAAGGGAGAAAAATAGGCAGAAAAAGTGTTGAAAAGCTGTTCAGAGAATGTTCCAAGAGAACTGGGGTTAACTGTCTACCACATGAGCTTCGACATACGCATATAAGCGAGTTAAAAGAGGCTGGGTTTGATTCAGCATATATAGCTGCCAGAGTCGGAAATTCTACTGCTCAAGCTGTTTACACTCACATAACCGAAGTAGAATTGAGAAGGTCCATGGATAGATTTTGGGCTAAAAGTACGAATCGGGATGGTGAAATGCAGTGAGTGGAATTGATTTTGATTCTGATGTATGGAAGTTGACTTATGGCAACACAACTGTTGGCAAAAATCAGAACTGGCAATTTGGACACATAAAATCTCCTACTCTTAAGGAACAGGCAAAACGATATTTTAGAGATGGTTTAGGACAAAAATTTGCTAAACAAGACTCGTTATATAGATATTGCTACGGATTAAAGCATTTTACTAAGTTTCTTGATGAGTTTGAACTAGAGTTGAATTATTGTGAAGAGCTGACTTATCAATACGTAATGCAATTTATTTGGTATCTTAACCAGAATTTGAAGTCATCTGGTTCAAGAACAGGGACATATTCCTCGTTAAAGTCAGTTGTCACATATGGACAATTGATGGGGTTAGAAAAGTATCCAAAAACGGATATATTCCCTCAAAATCCGTGTAAATTGTTGCATGCAGAAGATGAGCTTGTATCAAAGGAAATTCCTCTAGAGGTTATGGAACAAATTGTTGAAGCTTTAAAAGTTGAACAAGATGTTGTCCTGAAGACTATGATTGAAGTCGCTAAAGAAACTGGCATACGGTTATCTGAGCTACTAAATTTAAAACTTGACTCAATAGTTCCAGATTTTATGGATAATCCTTATCTTTACGTCTATTCAATTAAGCAAGATAAGGACCGTGTTATTCCAGTTAGGAAGAGATTGGTTAATGCAGTTCAAGAGTGCATAGAGTATGCAAAGACATTTCGTGGAAGTAGCACTCTCCTGTTCCTTTTAGAGACGGGTGAGCCAATTCAACAGTGGAAAGCGAGAGAAATGTTATTTGATTTCATTGGCCGTCATGGAATCGCTGACCCAAACGACGAATTGGAATTTGCTCATGTTACTTGGCATCAATTTCGACATTCACTGGGAACAGACGCATTGAGTTCAGGAATGCATCCAATAGAGGTTCAAGAACTTTTGGGCCACGATTCCTTACATTCGACGAGCTTATACGCCAAAGTTAGAGATATTGCTCTCAGACAGGAGTATAAAAAAGTCGGCTTTATAGGAGTTGTTACAAAAGACCCTTCACGCTTAACTGAAAAAGCTCATTCAGCGGAAGAATTGAAACTCGGCTCATTGCCCGACGGCATTTGCAGAAAAGCCTTTGAAGGCGATGACTCGTGCAAAAACTTTAATAAATGCTTGCTATGTCCTAAATTTATTACTAGTCCCGAGTATCTCGAAATACACAAGCAACATCTCGAACGAATCCGAAAAGACCGCACAAAGTATATGGATGAAATGTACATTTGTAATTTTGAAAAGGTTGAACGGATTGAGATTGCATTAGAGAGTATTATCGAGCAACTGGAGGCGATGGCATGAGTTTAGCGACTACAGCAAGCATACCTATTTCAGATTTTGAACCACAATTCTTTAATAGTGAACCCAAATCAATTCCTAATTTCAGAGTAGGCAATAGCCATTTTGGGGATGATATGTGGGATTTTAAGGGTTTTCACAAGGAAGTTGGTTTGAGCAGGGGTAGGTATCAAATCAAGTTCACATCGATTGAACAACCTGAAATTAAGCTAGTTTATAAGCAGTTTATGATTTTAGAACTGATGAAAAGTTATCCTACAGCTAAACGCAACTACGATGCGTTACTTTCTTTTAACTCATATCTTAAGACAAATCTCCCAACGATAGTTTCGTTGAGTCAAGTCTCTAGAATGATAATAGTTGGATATTTTCAAAGCGTTCTAGACCATACAAGTGCTAAAACTAGCGAACCTCTTTCAAGGACAGGGTTGTTTAAATTGACTCAGTCGGTTAAGGATTTATTCCTTGAAGGTAGTAAAGCTGGATGGAATGTTCCAAGGGACACCGCATATGTGCAATCGGTTTATTCCACAATGATTGAAGAGTCGCCTAGAGCAAAAATGCCTGACAAGAAAACAACCAAGGTAATGTTCGAGATAGAGACTATTCAAAGGATTATTGCATGCGCGTTGGAAGACGAGGACATTTACACTAAAGCAGGTATTATCATCCAATCTCAATGCGGAATTCGGATTAATGAGCTAGTTGATTTAGAAGCTGGTTGCATTAATAAGATTGATGATGACTGGGTTCTCGAAATGTGGACGAGAAAAACAAAGAAAGAGCCTGTGCGAAGGCTAAAGCCTTGCAACGAACTTGTAGTAGAGGTTATCAAAGAGCTTGAAAGAATAACGGAACCCCTTCGTAAAGAGTCGGGGCTACCGTATCTCTTCCTCTATCGAGCAAGAAAGCCTGGATACAAAGGTGAGCGTCAGGAACGCCGAGGACGTTGGATAAAGGGTAGTTCAGAAGGTGTTATTAAGGTCTTTGATAAGGCCAACTGGAATCGAGATATGCTAAAACCCTTTGTGGAACGATGGGATATCCGTGAAAAGGGCGAGTTAATTCCTCTTACTAGCCATTTTTTCAGACACATTTTCGCGACATGGGCGCATCGTAACGGCATGAAAATTCAGTCTATACTATCCATGTTTGACCATACTAGTCTCACCATGACGGAAGTATACACTCATATCTCTGACGAAGAAATGAAGTCTAAAATGGCAGAAATCTTATCAGAGGATGCCGTAATAGCTGGAGTATCAGTTGGTAGGATTAAAGAAAGATTGAAGAATGACAACCCTTTTAAGGGACGGACGGCGGAGCAGATTGACCTTATTATGGGAGCCATGAGAATTAAAATCATGCCTAATGGAGTCTGTTTTCACCATCCTGCTCGACGTGACCCTTGTGCTGGCGAAGGTGAATGTGTTACTTGTCCTAACTTTGTTAGTGCTGCCATCCATCTTCCGGTTCACAAATTGAGAGTTCGGAAATTGAACTTAGAGATCGAAGCCGCCAAAACGGATGGAAATCTAATCTGGTACGAGAAGCAAACTAAGTTAAGGGATAGCATCGTAGAGACCTTTATTAAGCCCTTAGAGGCCGAATTAAAGGCTCGTGGAGGTGAAGAATCCTGTGGGTGATGACAAGAAGGCAAATAGGAATACCGAGGGCCTTGCTAGAACCGCCAAAGAAAGTAAAGAAGCATCTATCGAAGGAGCTAAAAAGGCTGTCGCTTACTTTAAACGTAGTAAGGTAACTAAGGTTACAGCTAAATTGTTCGCTGAAAAGGCTGAGATATCAGTTGCAACTATCTATAACAACGAAATAATTGAAACCATGTTCAACCAAGTTAAAGCCCTTAAGGCTGGTACAGAGGTTACTCCTTCCCTTACTCCAACGGAAAAAAAGAAGCAGGAGACTAAGGGTCGGATAACACGGCTGATTGATCAAGTAAATGAGTTGAAACAAGATAAGGCTGATCTTGTCGCTCAGAATGCGGCTCTCACTACAGAGATTATTGGTTTGAAAAGTCGCCTGAAAGCAATCCAAAGGCCTGTTGCGAATATCGAAAATCACCGTAATAAACTTTGAGAAAAGTTAAAGAGAACAATAGTAACCAATTGAGACCTCTTGTAATTAATAAAATTAAAGGGGATTTAAACAATAGAAGTTTAGAAAGCGATCTTCAATGATTGAGATTTTGATTCTATCCATATTAACCAAAACCATGAATTAATATATCCTGGAGGATGTATGATCAAAGCAATTCTACTTTCCGGTAGTAGAGCTACAAAATTAATCACCAAGTTTAGCGATTGGTATTATATGGTATTTACTGATACCATTATTGAATTTACTTACTTATGGATGTTGAATGGCGAGACAAAGAAGTTGCTATTAATAATTAGACAAATGCTAAGAAAGAACGGAATGTTGTACATAAGTTGCAGGGATTACTGATTAAATTTTGGGATGAGGTCCTTACTATTACAGGACTTTTTATATTTTGTGAGACAGGTTTCCCCTTACTTCGCGAGAAGGCTATGAGATAATTTGGACAGCTAGAGTTAATGTTAGTATGGAAGGAAAATGAGATTTATGGCTAAGAATGACAAATATGATTTACCAGAGGACTTTATAAGCTTTGCTCTTATGCCAAAATTTGATGAGAATATCGCCCATTTGGCGTCCATAGCCGAAGATGAGGATTGGAGTTATCAAAATACACAAACGTACTCCGGGTTTCCTATTCTTGAAAATTTTGTAAAGTACACATACAAAAGAATTGCTGAAGAAAAAAAGGTTTCATTTTCTAGAGATGACATGTATGCCTGTTTTGATATTGGTCTGGTGACTAGAAAACAACAAGAACCAATTTATATGTTATTTAGTGAAAATAAATTTCCGGATCATCAATGTTATTGGCACTTTTGGAAGTTTGCCCGAAAAGGCGAGAATGATTTAAGACACTTTGCTAAAATACCAGAAATGGCATTTTATTTTGATAATCCAACTAAGCTCGTGTATGACCTTAAAAAAGAATTGGTTGTTAATATCGAACATATTATAGATGACAATAAGGAAAGATTTCCTGAACCCTACAAGAATATGCAAGACTACAATCTTCAAAATTACATTAAGGGATGTATAGATACCTCGTTGGAAAGGTTAAAGAGAAACTATAAACTTGCTGTGCCTCAGTATTATAGAAATAATATTCAATTACTCATACCGCTGTGTTTAGCCAATCCTAATATAGCGGATTTAGCGATAGTGGTAGAGGATTATGGAACTATGTATAGGGCATCTACGTGCTTAACCTTAGATATGGCAATAAACAATGCCAGATTGCTCGCAAAGCCAGATAGAGATTGGCTAAAACCATAAGAACTTTGCTAAAGTGTTGCGTTTTCAGGTACCAACTCCACTCCGGAATTTTAACAGAAGAGTTGTAAATAGTAGGAGCGACATCACTCATGAAAATCCTCTCAACCCCATCGAAGTCCAACACATTCACGACTCTCATCTGAAACGATGGGAGCCTTTTTATATTATGGACAAGTTTCCCCATATTTCGCAAGAGAGTTATGAGATGATTAGGTGATCCTAAAATATTGCGATTTTGTAGCCATTTTGCAAATAATTAGGAAGTTGAAATTACCGTTCCTTATTTCTGAAAAACACACTACCTATTTACTGGTGAACGATGAAAAGGAGCATTTGGCCATATGCAAAACGAGCTAGTAAGATTTTCGAGGGCGGGTGACATTTTTCACTATCGTTGGGCAGCACGACGCTGTCTTAGAATGATATATCCTAAATCCCTGTTGCGTTATATCATAATTGAGGGGTCTAAGGACGAGGGGTTAGCTGGTGAGTATGTAATTGATGTTGCCGAATACTCAGAATCGGCCAAAGGAAATTCTGAAGAAATCACTTATTTCCAGCTTAAGCACACTACCGTAAGGAATGACCAACCTTTTGAATTGAGCGATTTAAAAGACACCATTGAGGGATTTTCCCAACGCTATGCGGGACATTTTTGTGGCGAAAATAAGTCCCCTAACCTTGCTAAAGTTACCTTTAAAATCGTTACGAACCGGCCGGTGGCGGAAAGCTTCAAGCAAAATATTTATACACTTTGTAAAGGTGGTACCGTAAACAAGCGATTTAACACTACCCTTCAAAAGTACACAGGCTTAAATGGTAAGGACCTGATTCAATTCTGTAATTCCCTTGTGTTTGCCGACGGAGAGGGAGACTATGATTCCCAAAGATATGAACTTCATGCCGAGATTTCTCAACTACTTGCTGGAACTGTTGATAACCCTCTGATCGACACCATTACTAGTCTTGTACAACAGAAGGCATTACCAAATACTGATGGACGAATTGTTCCCGAGGAAATATTTAAAAGACTCGGGGTTACGTCCGAAAGGGATTTATATCCTGCCCCACCTCAGTTTGAAGAAATATACAATGCATTTTTACGAAGACAGCATCATGCACTTATGGATACTATTCTTAATACCGTAACGCCAGTAATAATCCATGCTGCAGGGGGTGTGGGAAAGTCAGTTTTCGCTCGTCAAGTAGCAAATTCCTTGCCACCAACCTCATTGGGAATCGTTTATGATTGCTTTGGTGGAGGCCGATACAGAAATCGAAGCGAGCCCCGACACCGACACCGTGACGCCTTGGTTCAGATTATAAATGAATTAGCATCTCAGGGATTATGTGATCCAATGTTGGCCCAATCCGCTGCCCTAGAAGATGAGATTTTAAGAAAATTTCTAGAGCGGATAGGTATGGCTGCTCATAGTCTAAGAAAAGCAGATGAAAACGCGATTCTAGTGATCCTAATTGATGCAGCTGATAATGCTAAAATGGCTGCCAAAGAGTTTGGTCAACCGTGTTTTGTTCATGAATTGTTGCGTGAGACGTTGCCCGAAGGTGTTCACTTAGTGGCTCTGTGTAGGACAGAAAGAATTGATCTTCTTCAACCTCTAAGTATAATCCCGCGGGTGGAATTACAACCATTTTCTACGGAAGAAACATTAATTCATCTAAGAAGTCGCTTCTCGCAAGCAACTGAGGTCGATGGATTGGAGTTCCATCGCTTGACTAATAATGGCAACCCTCGTGTCCAGGCGAACGCTCTAAGTGTAGGATATGATACTATCACAGAGATTCTGGTCAGTCTTGGGCCTGCAGGTACCACGGTGGAAAAACAAATTGAGGCACAGCTTGATACGGCTATTTCTATTCTCAAAGAAACAATGCCGGTTGATTATCAAAGCTGCATTGAAGCGATTTGCTGTGGGCTTGCCACCCTTCCCCCATTCATTCCCCTCGATGTACTCGCTACAGCGGCAGAGGTGGATGAAGCAATGGTAAAGAGTTTTATTGCAGATTTAGGACGCCCCCTCTGGCTTTCAGATACCTCAGTGCAGTTCCGAGATGAGCCAACAGAAACTTGGTTTAAAGAAAAGTTTTCCGCTACTGTAGAACAAATAGACTCATATGTAACTCTCCTCAAGCCGTTAGCTTCTAAATATCCCTATGTAGCCGAGACTTTACCTTCTTTGCTGTTACAAGCTGAAAAATATATTGAACTTATCGAATTAGCTCTCTCCGATGACCTGCTTCCTACGAATAATCCGATTGACGAGCGCAACGTCCGTGTATATCGATTACAATTCGCTTTCAAGGCGGCAATGAAGTTGCAACGCTATGCTGACGCAACAAAGTTGGCTATGCGGGCTGGTGAAGAAGTAGCAGGCGACAAGCGACAGCTTCAATTACTTAAGCAGAATGTAGATTTGATTGCTCCTTTACAAAGTGAGCAAAGAGTGCAAGAATTGGCCTTTCGGCGCATGCTACGTAGTGGTTGGGACGGCTCAGAAAATGTCTATTCTGGTGCATTATTATCTTCCGTAAAAGATTTTCAAGGAGAAGCAAGAGGTTACTTAAGGGCAGCGCATAACTGGCTATATTTATATTTCGAGGAGCGTAGGAAGAGCGAGGACAAGCATAGATATGACCACGTTAAAGATGAAGACATAGTGGAGATGGCCTTTGCGTATCTCAATGTATTTGGAGTAGCCAAGACCGTAGACTTTATTGAAAGCTGGCGCCCCCCGGAATTTGTTTACCAAATTATACGGCCATTAATTGGGAGACTCATTGATGCTGGAAATTTTGCTACCGTAAATGAGATTTCTCTAATTAGTTCCCGAAACCAGTACATGATTATTGCCATCACCTATGAGTTGTCAAAAGTCGGAAGATTTCCCGATGAAGACTCATTGAAGGATAGTTTGATGTTGCTTGCCACACGTCGTGCCCGGATTCCAAAACCTGAGGACTCGTATAATGATACAATGGCTTTAGCCATCGTGTCATTTACCGAAGCTTGTGCAGCGATGAATTTGGAAAAGCGCAAAATTTTGCGGATAATTAATCATTATGTGCCAGTCAGGGCTTCGCGGTCAGTAACAAGCGACTTTCAGCATAACGGACGTGAAGTTTATTTGCGTACGGTGGCCCTTAGGTGTGTACTGTCAGGTAACTATGAACCAGATATATACGAATTATTGCCAAACCAGTTTACGAATAAAGAAAAAACTCACCGGGATGATCAAGATCTGCGGGAATTCAAGGAAATAATCGCAGGATTACTGCCATGGTACATTATCCGCACCCGCATACTTCTTAACGATGTAGAGAATCCATTCCAAGCTATCAAAGAGGCGGATCAACTTTCCAAGAAGGCTCGAGGGCAAAGATGGAAGGAATTTGATATTCTTCCTTTTGAGATATCCCGAATCTGTGCTCAGATCTTGATGCTGTGTAAAAGTTTAGTGTCAGAAGAATTACAAAGTTTTGTTGATAGCTATTTAACGGAAAACAGCCAAATTTGGATTCAAGACCGTCTGTCGGCCGCACGGGCTGCTTTCCGGTTAGACCATCTTTCAGGCGTAAAAAGGCAGTTGGAGAAATCCGTATACGAAGTTATTGCTTCGGATACTAGCGAAGGGCCTGAAACAAGAGCCGAGTGGTATATAGAACTTGCCCGGGCTGTGCTTCCAACAAGCCCCGATGATGCAGCTGCTTATTTCGATTTGTCTATCGAGGCTGTCTCTAAATTCGGTGATGAGATTATTGAGCGCTGGAAAGCAGTTACAACATTAGCAAACCGAAGTGCAGAAGGTGGAGGCTCCTCCCCAGAATTGGCCTACAGGTTTATTCGTTGCGCAGAACTTGTCGGGGATAACGTAGCAAGAGAAAAGTATTTTGACCGTAATGGAGCGATTAGAACATGTGTCAAATTATCTCCGGTATCCGCTTTTGCCGCTTTAAGCAGGTGGCGTGATCGAGATATCGGGTGGTTCGACGAACAACTTCCTGCTTTGGCTGAAGAGATTGTTCATTCTGAATTTCTTTCCCCGTTAATAGGCTGGTCTCTATCTGCTTTCTATACCGGCGGTGAACTTGACGATTTTGCAGCCATTTGTTTAGATAAAGAACCGTCTGCAACTGGAAAGAAACTGATCCTAGATACCACTTGTAGGGAGCTAGCACTGTACGAAGCATCCGAAAAGAAATTTTCCATGCTGAAAGAAGTCGCTAAAAAACACTGTATTGAGAATGCAAATCTGGATGAAGACCTTGCTTTTTATTCGAACAACCCTATAAGCGAACGCAATACAGTACCCCAGCCCATTGCACACTTAAATAATCAAAAAGAATCTGATACATTTGATTTCGGAGAAATATTTTCTGATCTTGATCTAACCACAAGTTCCGGGCTAAGCCAGGCAATACTGAGATTTAAGACGACAGCACCTATTCCCAGAAACCCTTCTGCTTTCTGGCAAGAAGTTTTTTGTCGGGTCAAGGATCATCACGCAATCAAGTTATTAAATGCACTGGTAATCGCCGAAAGCGCTGATTTATACGATATTAGAAATGCCTTTTCGCTTATGCCAAAAGATTGGCGAGACAAAGTTAGCGTCAAACGAAATTGGACAAATATTCTAGAAAAGCTGGCCCAACGCTTTGCTACACAATTAACTGAACAAGATTCTTTGAAATATTTTTTAAAGGATATTCTGGTAGACGATAGTCAAAGTATGTCTGTTACTAAAGGTATTCTCCAAGGCTTGTCCAGCGATAGCTTTTTAGCGGACGCGTCAACTTTTTTTGGATTTCCAGCAATCGTTTCGGCTTTAATATCGCCGCAAGAAGCTACTGATCTGCTAGATTTTGCTTTGGCCCGTTTTGAATTGCATATTAATGAAACCTATTCAGATGGCTCCTGGGCAAGTTGGTTAATACCACCGGAGAATATAGGCGAGTCATTTGCCGGCTTCGTTTGGTCCGCTCTGGGATCTCCTAAATCTAAGACACGCTGGCAGGCTGCGCACTGTGTTCGCAGGTTTGCTCAGGCTAATTGTCAATTTGAAATTGGTGCTTTACTTAAATGGATGGAGCAAGGTAAAGTAGGGGCTTTCGGAAGTAGCAAATTTCCCTTTTATGATCTGCATGCACGGTTATATCTTTTGATTGCTTTGGCGCGGGTCTCGCTTGATAATCCGCAGATATTGATACCGCATAACGAGGTTTTCTCAGTAAACGCTTTAGGTGCCATCGAGCACATTCTAATCCAAAAGTTTTCAACCGAAATTGCACTAAATATTGAAAGGGCTTTTCCAGGCACGTATCATAGGGATATTATTGAACAACTAAGTCAAGTGGGTATAAGCCAATTCCCTATTAAGACGATGAAGAGCAATAGGAAAGAACTCTTTAGTTATTGGCATAGCCGGGGAGAGGTTGATACAAGTCTAAAATTTTACCATGGCTACGACTTTGATCGTTATTGGTTTGAACCTCTTGGAGAGGTATTTGGAATTTCAGGTAAGCAAGTCGAAGAACTTGCTACTTCGGTTCTAATTAATGACTGGCATATTAATAATGATGGAAGCTATAAAGAGGATCCTCGCAATAGATTATGGCGTTCTTCACGAAACAGAGAACAAACATATCATAGTCACGGAAGTTACCCGCGAACTGAAAACTATAGTTTTTACCTGTCCTATCACTCGATGCTTGCGGTTGCAGCTAAACTGTTCGAAAAAATGCCAGTGGTTCATAGTCACGACTGGCGTGAAAATGAGTGGGAAGAATGGCTTCGACGGCATATCCTTACCCGTGAAGATGGACGTTGGCTGGCTGACCGCCGTGATCCGGCACCCATTATAAGGAGACAATGGATTTACGAGCGTCAACCCAAGGATAATTGGCTTAGTGAGATAAGAAATGATGATGGACTTGATGGCATTATATTTAGTCGTAACGGTGAGACGTGGCTAAATGTATTTGGATCATGGGAAGACGGTGATAGTGAATGTACTGAAACTCTTTACATTTCGTCCGCTCTTGTTTCCACAGAGGCCTCTCAATCCCTTTTAGATGCTTTAAGTAGCTGCTCAAATCCCCGAGATTTTAAGTTACCCGATTATGAAGAAGATGAAATAGAATTTGAAATTAATCCTTTTAATCTCAAAGGGTGGATTGGACGTGATGGTACCAGTAAACGCCTGGATGAATATGACCCCTTCGCAGCCGAAATATCTTATCCGCCATACCATATAGGGAAATCTTTTGCCGAACAGTTAAGATTGTCAGCGGATGCCGAGAAGCGGCAGTGGTTCGTAGCTGGGGATGATAAACCGAGTTTATTGTGTGAGATTTGGAGTTCAAACAAAAGTGAATATGACAAGAAGCGTTTGCGGAACGGAATGAAGCTAAGTGCATCCCTGCAGTTTTTAAGAAACTTCTGCCTAAGCACCGAAAGGGAACTGATTATAGAATTTCAAATGAATCGCGAATTAAAAAACAATTATGGGAGAAGTGACGATGGTTACCAACCGCCATTCAGCAAAATATATCTCCTGTCACAGAACGGAGAACTCAGAGACGAAAGAACAAATTATAAGTTTAGGTAAAGCCCTAGTAAACGAACTAGGGTTAGATCAGAGTACCGATACGCTTGGACGGTGGATGGCTCACTATATTGCTGAGCGAATTACAGCTGCTGAAAATGCAACTGACCAAGAAAAAAGCAAGGTCGAAAAAGAATGCTTTGAGGCAGTGCTGAAGCTTTGGCAACATCGTGCATTCTTACCTAATGGACACCGTCCTTTTGAAAATTTTGAACCCATTCTACGGGCGTTAGAAAGGTTAGACCCGGAAAGTGAAAGAACATATTTCTTTGACGATCCATACAAAAAAACGCGCGGAAGGAAAACTGACGAGGTCTCCCAGCGTATAAGCGAATGGATAGATGTGGCATTAGGAATTGATCAAGTTGCTCGTATATGGATTGACTATGTTTTCAAACAGGCGGCCAATTGCGCTGGTGATAAGAAGACAAAAGCTTGTCTACAGCGTTCAGTTAGTCGGAAGGATAAGGATATTTCGATTATATTTAGCTTACTATCTGATGACATGTTGGACGACGAGGAAGGGCTCGGGGACAACATTGAACAAAAAAAACGTGAACTGATCGCATCTAGAATGAGGAAACTGGAATCTTTCAGGGATTTCAACGAAAAGTTGCTTTCAATACTTAATCTGGAGCTTGAGAATATGTGAAAAGATTAAGAGTTACCTAAACTTGTCATTTTCCATATAACCATTTTGTCTATCCTGAAAACAGAGTACTTGGGTCATAAAAACAAAAAAAATCCAACTATACTCAAGTAAATACTGAGCAATCATGAATTAGGCCTTCGAATATTTAATTAGCGACTAAGCTGTACTGGAGTTAGCGCTCTGTTCAATAGTAACGGTAAATCCGAATGTTTCAAGTCTCTTTACAGATTTCTTAACGATCTCCGCTTTCCTGCGTTGATCAAAGTAATCTGGTCCCAGTTCTTTGTAGGGTGTGTTATTTTTGAGTATGTGATACGCGCTTTGAGGATGGCATGAGCAACAGCTACAGTAGCACGGTTATGGCCGCGTCTTGCGGCAATCCTAGCGTATTGGGCACTAAAATAGGTGTTTTTCAGATGCCCTGCGACTTTAGCACATTCCATCAGTGTAGTCCTAAGCATGTCACTCCCTTTTCGCGTTTTACCGTTTTTGCGTTTGCCTGCACTCTCGTTGTTGCCGGGGCAAACGCCAGCCCATGAAGCGAGGTGTGAATCCGATGGAAATTGATTCATATTGATACCAATTTCGGCGATGATCACTTGCGCGCTACGTTCCGCAACTCCGGGAATAGAGTCGACGAGAGACACTTGATCCTTGACAGGTTTCATTCTTTCTTGGATTACTTGATCAAGCGAAAGGACTTGTTCCTCAAGAATATCAATATGCTTGAGCATCAGACGTAACATTGCCCTTTGATGATCACCCATAAAACCATGAAGCGCTTCTTCAATTTGAGGTATTTTCTTACGCATTTGTCTGAGCGCTTTATCTGCCATAGCTTGAACGTCAGTACAGCCAGCTATGAGCATATCAAGCATTCGACGGGATGATTTACCATCAATGTCGCTGACAACAGAACCTAACTTGATATTTGCGCCTTCAAGCACCTTTTGGATGCGGTTCAACTCTCTGGCGCGCTCCGCAACCATACTTCTGCGATAACGAACAAGTTCTTTAAGTTCGCGCTGCTCTCGCTTGGGAATAAAACTGCCGTTCAGTAGGCCGTGACGAAGTAAATCAGCAATCCATTCAGAGTCTTTAACATCGGTTTTACGTCCAGGTACAGCTTTAATATGTTGTGCATTCACAACTAAAGTAGGAATCTCCTCCATTTCTAAAAGATTGTAGATTGGCTTCCAGTATGAGCCGGTTGCCTCCATGGCAACACATTGATAATCGGCGCTTCTGAGCCAGTCAATAAGTCCTAGAAGCGATGAAGTCATCGTACTGAAACTCCTAATCTCCTTCTTTCTACCTGTAATTAGACAGGCCGCGATGGTGTTCTTGTGAATATCCATATCACAACAACGCTCGTAAATAATATTCATTGAAAGACCCTCCAATGATTTAAATTTACGGCGGGCTTCCTGTAAAGTATTAATCTACCCTACGTGCTCATGGCAACAATTTGTGGTGCAAGCAGGAAGCCTTAATCAGTCTATAACATCGGGCTCAAACGCACCAAGACATTTCGACCTTATCCGTAGCAAAAGTATCTCTCGTGGGCAACTCTCTTATTCCAACGTTTTCCAACGTTTTCATTCATTTGATGGTGTGGCACGAAGTGCCACATGAGGGTCTATAATTGGAAGTTGGTTACTTAATGTAGCCTTGTTGTAATAAGAAATGTGTTCATCAATAAAAGAATAAAAGATCGGATAAACGGTGCCACTCAGTATTGTCAATTATCTTCGAACTTTTTGCATTTTGTGAGTTCCTGCTCCCGCTCCTATGAATGAACAAGTTACGGTAGCGGCGAGCAAAGCCTAACAGGAAGGATGCGAACAAATGGCTACAACACCGGAAACAATCCGAAGAATTGACGAGCAGATTCTCAGAAGCGATGCTGCTATTTGCCGTCATATAGAAAACCTCGATGCCTTAGGCAGAGGAGCGGTTTCGCAGGATATCCTGTCTAACCTGCGGACGTTTGTCGAGCATACGATGTTCAAAATCAATGCCCACGCTAATGATACCACTTACGATTATCGGCACATCGAACAGGCTATCAACTTTGTAAAGACAATGGGACAGCTTAAATTCCTATGGCGGTTTCACGCCTATTTGCAGATAGTTGCTTCGCACTATACGCTTGACCCCGAAGACTCAGAACGCGTAATGCTGAAATATTATGAGTTCATGCTGAAAATCAAAGCCTATCTGAAAACCCAGTATGGGCTTGAAGTGCTAACGAACCTCGATAAATTCCCACTTAACACAGATAGAAACCTGCAAGAGTATTATGAAAAGATTGCCGAAATACTCAACCGTAGAAACCGCAGTGCAGACATGGCTTCGTCTGTAAATGCGCGATACTACATCCATAAGATTAAGCCGTTCTTTGTGAATCAGCGGATATATTACGAAATCACTTTTATCCCGGCCACAGGCAAGGCGAGCAAGTTTGACCGGGTTATCGCTTTCACCACGTTGGACATCTCAAAATACTATGCTGTAAAGCTGTGGACGGTTGAGGACACAATTACGATTCTCGGCAAGACGATGCCTATTTTTATCATTGCTAACTGGGAGGTCGCAATCCGTCCAATTGAGATAGAGAAATTTTCTAACGTCTTCGGGGAGAGTCTGCAAAGCTATGCCGGTTCCGCGGAGGGGCGTGGCTTAATGCAGTTCTTGACACGGACAGGCTTTAACCTTGTTGAACTGCTCTGTTTCGAGGATGCGTATTATCAACGAATCCGTACTATGATTCTTGATGCCTTTAATGCAAAGGTCAGCCGACTTTTTGACCTCTTCGACCGTTGCCGCCAAATCATCGGCAGTAACCGTTCCGGTAGCAATGTCCTGCGGTACTTGCTCTATCATTTAAACAATAAGATCATCACAGACCAGATTGATAATGAAAATAGTAAGCTGTCAGGTCTTCATCTGGCATATGGTTGCATTCCGTTTGAAAAGATGCCCTTTAACACCTCACTCTTGCACCACAACCCTCGGCTTGGTGACTTGTTTGACTGCATTGACGCAACGAATAGGATGCACGAAGTGCTTGCACGGTATGTGCTTGTGAATTCAGAAAAGCAAGGGCAGCTTTATACCCCAGGAGCGGAACTTGAACGATTTGGCGCCATTGATACGCTCGTCAGCATTTTCAATATGAAGCTATACCATAACGAACGTCATCAGGGACGCCGAATAGAAATGCGTAACGGGCATTATTACATACGTAGTTACGAAAATGACACGGTCGAGATTATTAAGAAGCTCATTGAATTGTCTGCTGGCGGTGTTCAGAACTATACCAGCTATGTTGATGGTTGGCTCGCTTCGGCTGTACACCCTGTTGATTGCGAAGAGAAGAAAGCGGCTCTGCGTCAGATGTTCGCTCAGTCGTCAGTAGCCTTAATCTACGGTTCGGCGGGAACAGGAAAATCCACCCTCATTAATCATATTTCGAATTTGTTCAAAAGCCAGAGCAAGCTGTACTTGGCAAACACAAACCCTGCCGTTGATAATATGAAACGCAGGGTTACTGTCCAAACCGCCGATACTGATTTTATGACTATTACGAAATTTGTTAAAAGTCAAAGCATCCGAATCAAATATGACATTGTGGTTATTGATGAATGCAGTACAGTCAATAACCGCGATATGAAAACCATTTTGGAAAAGGCAGAATTTGACCTACTTGTTCTGGTTGGCGATATTTATCAGATAGAAGCTATCGAATTTGGGAACTGGTTTAGTGCCGCGAGAGGTTTCGTGCCGATAACTTCCGTATATGAACTTACCAAGCCGTACAGAAGCCACAATGAGGAATTGCAAACGCTATGGGATAGGGTCCGCGGGATGGATGACAGAATAGTGGAAACCATCGCCCGAAACCAGTATTCAGCCACCCTTGACGCTTCGATATTCGTACCCGCCGAACCGGAAGAGATAATTCTGTGCTTGAACTATGACGGCTTATACGGAATAAATAACATCAATCGGTTTCTGCAAGAAGCTAATCCAAACCCCGCTGTTTCTTGGGGGCTTCAACTGTATAAAATCGGTGATCCAATACTGTTCAATGAATCCGAGCGCTTCAAGCCCGTAATTTACAACAACATCAAAGGCTGGGTGGCGGGAATTCAACTCGTCGAAGACAAAATTCAATTTGACATTGAAGTGGACAAGCCGATTAATGGTTTGGAAGCTCGCGATTGCGATTTTGAACTTTTACCTAATTCAGCGGTTGGACGCTCGGTGATTCGCTTTACTGTCGATGACCATAGGAAATTCGATGAAAACCGTGAAGTGCCGATAACTGCTGTTGTGCCGTTCCAAATTGCATATGCGGTATCAATTCACAAGGCACAGGGCTTGGAATTTAACTCCGTAAAGATTGTCATCACGGACGAAATCGAAGATCATATTACCCACAGCATTTTCTACACAGCCATTACCCGTGCAAGGGAAAAACTGAAAATATACTGGACACCAGAAGTCGGTCAAAATATCCTTAGCACAATTAAGCCGAAAGACATTAACAGGGACATAACGTTTCTAAGAACTGCATTAAATGAACGGGCATCAACATAAAAAGAGGCTCGAAATCGCTGAAAACTGATGGCTTCGGGAACTGCCAGACTTAGGCGAAAGACCATGCAGGAAACTGCGCATCCATGCGCGGTTTGGAAAAGGACAAATAATAGATCGGATTATTGCTCTTACGTTGTATGTTGTGAAGTACAAATAAACTGGAATTTGTTGTTTTGAGGTTAAGCGTATGGAAAAAATCATTGATGGTACTTGCGAAAGTAATGCAATAGAAGAAATGGATGCCTATAGCGAAGTGTCGTTAGATTTATCAAAACTGCCAGACATTGCAAAGCCACTAATGCTAAGAGCCAATGAGGCTTTGGCGAAGATAAATGAAATGCTTTACACGGCTCCGGCGTTTATAAATGTTGTTAAGGCAACGGTTCCCAAAGAGGTGTTAGCTGCCGTACTATCTGACGAGCAAAAAGAAAAAATAGCTATTGGTGCTCTCCGGCTCATGACCAAAAAAGACGGCTCTCTTTTGGCAACACTCGTAGATCCTGTCACGAAACATACGGTTTCGAATATCCCATTACAGAATGTAAAGATTTCACCTGAAATCGGGCAGGCAATGACAAACTATTCCGCACAGATACAGATGGCTCAAATTGCCGAGAAAATAGAACTCGTACAAAGGGCTGTTGAGGATGTTAGACTTGGTCAGGAATATGACCGACTTGCCACAGCTTTTAGCTGCCAGCAGAAATTTTTGCAAGTTAGAAAATTTCAAAATCTTGAGTTGAAGAATGCCGCATTACTTCGAATTGCGATGGATGCAGAAGACAGCAGAAATCTTCTCATGCAAAGCCAAAAGGCAAATGTGGATTTCATAAAAGAACAACCAGTGTCTATATGGGAAAAAATAATCAAAGGTGCCCATCCAAAGGATATAAGTTCCCGCATGAATGAAATACGTGACAGCCTGTATGCAATTAATTTGGTATCTCTAGTAGAAGCCGTAGCATATCAAGAAATGGGCGAAATGGAAGCGGCGCAGCAAAGTCTTAAATACTATGGCGAGCATATTCAGTCCACTTTTCTTGATAAAGCCGGGTTCGTTGAACGTTTGGACCAAATTGACGACTCTCCAGAAAACTATTGGTCGGAAACTATACCAGAGATAGAAAGAAAAATCGCGGCGCTACCGGCTGCAGAAAGATTAGAGAATTAAGTGAATGATTATGGAATGTAAGAAATGCAAAAGACCACTTCCAGAAGGTTCAAAAGAAAAACTATGCGAAAATTGTAGAGGAAAAAGAGCGCAAGGCATAAAAGATGTAGGCAAGGCGGTTCTTGCAGTTTGCGGAACGGTTTTATCTCTTGCATTAGTTGTTGTTACTAAGGGTAAGATCGATCCAAAAGGGAAATAACGACAAATTCCAATTTGTCTAAGAGATTATATTTATAACCGAGTTAATACTGTCGCGTTGTGAACTGCATATTATCCATTTACCAATAAGGCTAATAATCGGCAGTTGATGTAATAGAATGTTTTGCAATTAGATGAAGTAGTTGTTGAAACTATATTGGAGTGATTTTATGTCAGAGAACCCAGTGGTTGTGTTACCATATGATGATTATGCTCAAAGTGCAAATACATTATTTCACTTTATGAGTAAGAGCGAATATCTTAAATCCATATTGATAAACAGAGCTATTGTGCCAAGATATTGTATGGAAAATATTGAGTATCTTGATATTCATATTGGGGACATTAGCTTTAAGGAAGTAGCCATACTTCAAAAATGTTTTTGTGACATCCCTTTTCATAAACTTACAGATAACTTTGAGTTGAATGGGGTCGGGGAAGTCTATAAATCATTGAATGATGATGAAAAGTTGATTCTCACGAAGAACAATACTCATCCGGACTACTATGGAAAATTTGCTATTGCTTTTTCTAAAAGTTGGGGTGAAAACAAAAGTTTACAGCCCGTACACTATTTAAACGAAAATTCTCTGTACACAATAGAGTTCACTAAAATTTTTGATAGTGTTTTGAGTGCTGACAGTATTCCAGAAGAATATGTAAGGGATATTCTTAATCGATTATCGTTTGCGAAACCACTTCGTGGCATTATGAAGAGGACGATTAAACGCAATAATTCTGAAAATGTAAGCGTTGAATTTTATAAAAACTTTCACGATGAAAAAGAATGGCGCTATGTCCCAAATCCGACTGTATTATCAGCAGCCAAAATAGAGCGTATCATTGCCAACCCTAATATACTTAATCTTCGTGCTGGTATAATAGACATCAATGATAACTTAGCAACAGAAAAATATAGACCGTTATGGCTAGAATATAATTACGATGATATCCGATATATTATTGTTCCTGATTTACATTCAAGAATTGATATTATAAATACGATTATGGCTATACCAGATGAGCAGTTTGATAATCAATTACAGGTCTTAATACAGAAGTATATTCTGATTAGTAAAATTCTTGTACTGGAAGAAATCAGAAAGGATTGGTAAAATGTCAAACAAATTAAAAGATATTTTTTCAAATAAAATGTTCGATTTGGGAGGTAATCTTCACTTTCAAGATAGCGAATCCTATAAAAAATTTCTTGAAGCTCTACAAATAGTACAGAATGAGGGGAGAGAGGTAGAAGTAAAGGGTGTTTCTTCATTGACCACTAAAGTTAGAGATGGTGAAATGGAATATCCGTTTTTAGAACAGAAAGGATTAACTCAATTAATAATAGCACCATCAACAGAAGATGTTCCATTTGTATTGAACACGGAATATGGTGAGAAGACAGTTTTATTTAAACGTTATCAAACAACAAATGAAATTATACTTGAAACTGACAGAAACGAAGTTGTGTATTTCAAAATTGTGTTTATAAAGAATACCTCCGATGTCACATTCACTTATAGAACGCAGCCCCATCTTGCAAAAACAGTCAAGGATATTGTTGAGAACTACAATACTGCCATAGCACTTTTAGATACAATATTTTTATATAAGGACAATCAAGATTTGTCCGATGGGTATAAACCAATATATAATACGAGAGAATCTATTTTGGGATTGGAATCATTTTTTAAAAGATTGTATTTGTTAGAGCAAGAGCTTGAATTATCCTTTCAACCTATGCAAATAAACGATACTGAAAACGATGAGGGAGAATTAGAGGAACTTTATTTACTCCTCATTGAAAAAAAAGTTATTCGGCTAAATGCAAAATTAAATGCAACTGAATCCACAGGAATGACAATGGAATCGGGAGCTCATAAACTAGAAGTAGGAAGTAAAATAGATTTAACGTTTCTTGGGGAGTCAGAATACACAATTTATGGTCAAAAAATTTCTGTTCATACGGCCAATTTATTATCTAATGCTATAATTAAGGTGGTTAAAGAAGGCGAAGATGGCACAATAAAAGTCCTATATGGTGATACTGATAACCGACCTATGTATATTTCCTATACTGGATTTAAAACCATTGATGAAGCTAAGCAAGAAATTAAGACTATTATGGAGCACAAAGAGAAATATATAGAGGCATTGACATTAAATGAGTATATGGGAATGATAAGTGAAAAATTAAAGCTCAATAGGAGTGTAAGTGTGAGTACACTCTGAGTGCAATTTTTCTTAGGAATCTAAATACGCCTTAATGAGCTTCCCATTATGTTATTAAGTATTGTTTTTTTCGTAATGCTAAACTTATCCATATTTAGGTAATATGAGTTTCGGAATTCTCAACCGGCGACCGTCCTTAAATATTGCTTGAGGGGAATAAATATATATAAAGAATTGAAATAATCAATAATGATCTGTGAAGATAAATTTATTCACTGTTAAAGCTTCTGTGCAGAATCAAGAAGATACATGATTTATGCCTAAAGAAAAAGTAATAAAATGTAAGTTATGATTGTAGTAAAGCCTTTTGCTGTCTCGGTAGAAGTGCTTTTTTATTTAATTAGACAAGATTCCCCTTACTTCGTGGGAATCTTATGAGATGATTAGGTTGTCTTTTAGGTCAGATATCAGGGGTTAGCAACATCGGGAGCAGTCATCTTGGGACAAGCCCGACATCGCTAACCCCTGAACGTTATATGTAATGCCAGACTAGCTGGTGCACCTAGTGGTATTTGCCAACATAAAAAAACGGCGTAGGCTACTAAGGAGGACGTTTTACAATGATAATATCCTTGCCATACTGCAAGACCTCTCGCGATACAATAACAACGATAGAGATGAGGCGAGGCATTTTATGAGACATGTTCCGACCTCTCTTTATATCGACACTGAGTTCTTCAAAAGACAAGGGCTCCGTCTTGACACAAAGGCATTTACCGCCTTAACGGGGACATTTGCCAAAGGCGGTTTACGCCTGCTTATTCCGGTGGTTATGGAGCGCGAGTTATTTCGTCATTTTGAACGAGAGGCTGAAAAGGCCGCTAATGCTGTCACAAACGCTCATAGGGCATACCCTGTCAACAACTTGGCACTTGTTGATCTCCCGTCCCAAAAAGAGCTGGAAAAGAAATGCATCGAAGAGATGAAACGACAATGGTCTTCCTTCAAAGAGCATTTTGTCGTTGAGAACCTACCTATTGCAGGCAATCTGGAAGATGTTGTTGACTGGTATTTTGCAATCCTCCCTCCTTTCTCAAAAAGTAAACCGAAGGAATTTCCAGACGCATTTATTATCAGCGCACTGGACCAGTATCATAAGCAGTACCACGCAAACATTGCCGTCATCGGTTTTGATGATGACTTTAGCCAAGCCTGCGCGAGCAGGCGCTATATCTTGTATTTCCCTGATCTGGGAAAGTACATCGAGGCGTTTCAACCGGAATTGTCAGGAAAAGAAAGATTACCAGGTGACGTTGATCTTACTAAACCCATTACAACCGAAGATCTGACGGAACTGAAGGCCATACTAGCTCGCGGGAGCCAGGTGACTTCAATTGAAATTGAGCGGGTCATGCAACTGTTGGAGAGCAGAGGATCTAATTACGATTACTTTTTCCAAAATGCTGACGACGCTGTTTGGTTAAACCATCTTTCGGAAAGAGGATATTTTCTCAATCCGCCCGACGTAGAGCAGACCACGGGAGGACATTATGTTGTTCCATGGTGGCCACCCCTCGAGTATCTGATACGCATTTTTGACGCTGCGCCCGCTGAGGCAATGGATCAAATTTCAAAGATTCCGAATACGAATAATTTTCGGGTTTTGGAAGGAATCTTGAAGATTGTGTTAAAAGCTGACTCGGCTGACTCGGTCCTAATATTTTCTCGATTTATTACATCCTATATTGAAAACTGCCGATGGGGTCATGAACTCATCATTAGTTTGCTGAAGAAGCCTTTTATTTTTCATTCACAGCTTTCCGAAGTTGCACCCGCCTTATTACTCAAGATTGTTGAGTTCCGTAGAGATCCTCGTGAACAGGAAAAGCGGTCCCGACGGAAAGAAAACCCGGAAGATTTGAACACTTCGCTAGAACCGATCCCGCGTTTCGATCAATGGGAATATCAACAAATCCTTGAAAAAGGTGTTCGCCCCTTGGCCGAGCATGAGCCATATCAGGTTGCCCGCTTCTTGATTGACGCGGTGGCAAGCATGATCCGGCTGAGAATAGATCCGGAAGATTTCGACAAAGGGAGAGGCCAGGACTATTCGGAAATCTGGTGTCGGAGGTTGGATAAACCGGATCGTGACTATCAGGATGTGAAGGAAACCCTGGTGCAGACACTGACCTATGCCTGTGAACAGGTCTATGACAAAGCTCCGGAATCCATTGACGCCCTGGATCAGGCATTACGAAATCATCGCTGGGAGGTGTTTAAGCGTCTGCGTCAACACCTTTACGCATCACATCAGAGTTACCAGACCCTCCAGTGGATACGCGAAGAGATCCTCGGGCATGATGATTTTTCAAAATGGGAGCACCACTACGAATTCCAATTGATGATCCGCAAGGCCAGCGAACACTTCGGCCCCCGATTGCTCAGTGAGGACGAACGAAAGGGTATTTTCGGCACCATTCTCAACGGGCCTTCGAAAGAGGATTTTCGTGAATGGATGGGTGAGCGTTACAGCGATGAGGCTTTTCATCAACGCCAGCGCTATTTCCATCGCATACAGTTACGCCCATTTGCAGCACTGCTAAGCGGAGACGTTCGGCGTTATTTCGATGAGCTGGAAGGCGAAGCCCAGTCTAAAGCTGTTATCGATGACAGCTATTCACCCTACGGCGAGGTAACCGGTGGCATTGTCAGCTATCGGAGTCCTAAGTCCGCCGAAGATCTTGAAAACCTTACTGATGAGGAGCTTCTGACCTATCTTAACAACTGGGACGAGGAGCATCATGACAAGGACAATTGGCTAATTGAGATCAATATCTCCGCGCTTGCTGGCGTCTTTCAGTCCCTGTTCAAAGACAAGATTGTGCGTGATGTAGAGCTTATGGCTTTCTGGATGACGAACCGTGACAGGATTGCACGACCGATCTATGTCGCCGCAATACTCAAGACCATGCTTGAATTCGTCAAGGAGAAGAATTTTGACAACTTGGACCAATGGATCGAGTTCTGTGCTTGGGTATTGTCGCATCCGGACTCGGCACGTGTGGAAGGTCAACCCGAGCCCCGAGACGAATCACGCAACCATCCAGACTGGGGCAACTCACGCCGGGCCGTGGTTGATTTTATCGACGCCTGCGTAAACAAGGATACGAATGCACCTGTTACTGCAAGAGACGGCCTTGCCGATCTTCTTCGACAGGCGTGCAGTCAGTTTGACTGGCGGCTCGACCACGACTGCCCTGTACTGCTCAACCGAGATGACCCAATCACCGAGGCTATCAACAACACCCGCAGTCGGGCACTCGAATCTCTTGTCAATTTCGGTTTCTGGGTTCACCGTCATTTACCAGTAGATAATTTGCCAGAAGTGACCGACATCCTCGCGAAGCGTATAGCTGACGATGCTGAAATCCCTTTGTCCCGACCTGAACATGCGCTATTGGGGATGCACTTCGGAAACCTCTGTGCCCTCAATAGGGATTGGGCAATTGAACATCGAGAGAGCTTTTTCCCGCAAGGAAATAAAGTTGTTTGGCAGGATGCGTTTGGCAGCTATATTCGCTTCAACCGGCCGGTCAAGCTGACATTTGAAATCCTGCTGGGTGAGTTTGAATACGCGATAGAGAACCTGAATGCTCTGACGGCAGAAAAAGACAACGGCAAGGAGCTTGTCGACAGGCTAGGCCAACATCTTTTCACCTACTACCTTTGGGATGTTTACCCTCTATTGGGTGATGGAAGCCTGCTGGAGCGCTTTTATGACAAGACCAACGACGACCGGAAACGTTGGGCTCAGCTCTTCGATCATGTTGGTCGCTCACTGAGAAATAGCGGCAGACATTTGGATAAAGCGTTGACCGATCGCGTTATCGCCTTTTTCGATTGGCGCGTTGAAGCCGCTGAACCGCTGGAGCTTCAGGAATTTACCTTTTGGTTGGAAGCTGAATGCCTTGACCCTAACTGGCGTTTGCACTCTTACTCGAAAATTCTTGATCTTGAGCGTGGGAAGGATGTGGGGCTTTCCCTACAGGTGAGTGCTTTAAACAAACTGCTTCCGAATCACCTAGATTTAGTTGTCGAATGCTTTGCAAAAATCACGGTTGCCATGGACCAAAGCATCCGGATGTACATTTCAGCCAACGATGCAAAGCCCATTTTAAAGGCTGGCTTTAATGCTGAAGACCCTCAGGTTCGCGAAATTGCTGAACGCACCAGGGAAAATCTGCTGCGGCTAGGCCACTTTGATTATTTGGACATTGAATAGGAGAAGAATGAGATGACCTTTGCTCTAGACTTCGTTATGGGAGCTTCGTGGGATCATCGAATTCAGCTAACAGGTAGTTCTCAGAAACTTAGAATAAATAAATGTAGTATGATGCTTTAGTTCCGTTAATAATTATTAGAAGTGATCAGCGATTAATGCTTGTTTTATGGAGTTTTGGAGGAATTATTTCATTTGTGATGTGGCTAGTTCTACAAAATGTATTTCAGGAGGCAAAAGCTGACACAAGGACTATCGCCATAGGAACAATTATTATTTCTTCAGTAATATGTACTTGTAATGGTATTTTAGTAGAAGCTATTAAAAAGAAGTAATGATGCTACACAGTCATTATAATAATGGGGGGCCCATACACCACCTAATGCCACATGCATGTTACGACGCAAGGGTAGATTCCCATTATACATATTCCAGTTAGGCTAATAATAAGAAGTACACTTTTTATAGAGTAGGTGATCAGATGTCAAATTACTAGAATCGTTTTATAGCTTTTATTGCTTTTATAGATATACTTGATTTTAAAAATATAATTGATAAAACATTAATGGATCAAGAAACATATAAGACAGTCCTATCGGCTTTCATGAATATTGAAACTAAGGAGAATGAAAAATGCCGTCAATTAATTTGTCTAAGTACAATCAGATTACAAAACAATATGAAAAATTGAACAAGGAATATGAGGAGCTTGATGATCAAATTGAAAACAAAGACTACGAAGATTCTGTTGTGTATGAAAGTCTTCTAAGTGAAATTAGAGGTGTTTTGAATTATTTGCTAGAGATTCAAGGAAAACTTGATGGTATGCTTGATATTGTTGATTTGAAGACACCAGAGAAAAAACAGAAATATGAATCAATGCTAAAAGAATTAAAGCAAGAGTTACCAAAAAGAATACGAAAACATAATAAACGAATAGATGAAGAAAACAAATGGTCTAAAAACGGAGATGATTATGATAATTGGAAAGTAGGAGTATGAATTAGGCGAAGGGAGGTTAATCGAATGGGGACCTTAATAAGATGGGTGTTCCCGAAAATCAACTCCTTCACCTGGTAGTTCGCTCCACTTGCGTTGTCGTCGTATACGTGCCTTCGGGCAGGCGAGAAAAGAATCAAGGCGGGATTCCTACCTGCCTGACGCCTCATTGCCGCACACGGTTGTTGCTGCGGGCGGCTTATATGGATCGCACAGCAGGCTTAACATGATCGGCACACCGTCTTTCACGCCCTACATGTAAGTAAATTCCAATTCCTGACCGTGCAGGTCGGTGCCCTCACTTACTCCGAAAGGGACGAGGGGACAGGTTAGTTGTCCGAGAATCAACTTCCCAGTATCCATATACCAAACTAGTTTGTGAGAAGATGGAATTAATATTTTTAACTGATAGTTCTCATCAGTCTATGGTGTGTAAGTTATTCGTTAGATGAGGAAGAGAGAGCTATCAAAGGTGTTACAACAATTGAGGGCATATGTGGTAAATGTGTCGAATCAGGGAATAGCAAGCTACTAAAATATAGTTAAGGGGATTAGTTAATGGATTGGTCTCAAATCGTCAGTTTTCTAAAGCTAATTATGCCATGGATCACCGGTGGTGTTGGTGGTGTTATCTTAAGTTATTTTATTAACCGCAGAACTGAAAAGAAAAATAAGCCTCGTCTTTTGGTAAAAACATCAATTATTAATTATTCTTCACCTGTGCAAAATGATCTTTCTAAAACACTGTTGGTTTCGTATGGTGGTATAGAATACCAAGATATTTCTTATTTGGAGTTAACCTTAATAAATAATTCACAGAAGACCATAAACGAAACACCATTCTGTGTAGACCTAGACGAGAGCGCCGAAATATTAGAATATCAAGTTAAAATTAATCCGATACATTACAAAGTTGATCCTAAAAAATTGCAGTCTAACATTTACGAATTCCCATTTAGACATGTGAAACCGGGTGATACCATCAGAATTGGTTTTCTCGTTTCAGGTGGACAAAACAGAATCAGGGGAGTATATAAAGGATCACAAGATATTGAACAAATTGA
>Ga0209347_1000504_pt1 | contig 96790 bp, 81 predicted proteins | sample AutmiccommuBRH23_FD_187382 | JGI IMG/M metagenome (GOLD analysis project Ga0209347, IMG submission 187382) | Deep subsurface microbial communities from Mt. Terri, Switzerland - Autotrophic microbial communities BRH/23 (SPAdes) (version 2) | ecosystem: Environmental > Aquatic > Deep subsurface >...
TGCGGCTTCTCATCCGACGCGCCTACGGCTTCCACAGTGCCAAGGCCGCCCTCGCGCTCATCCTCCTAGCCTGCGGACCCGTCACCCTGAAGCTCCCATACCACACAGGAGGTCATCCACATTCATGGCAATAGAGCCACATTTTGAGATACACCCGGACGCCGACATCTACCTCTCCCTGCCAGGACTCGGTGTCGTGCTCGGCGCCCGGGTGCTCGGTGAGTTCGGGGACGACCCGAACCGATACACCGACGCCAAGTCTCGCAAAAACTACGCCGGAACATCCCCGTTGACCGTCGCGTCGGGCAAGAAACGTGCTGTGCTGGCCCGCCACGTCCGCAACCGGCGCCTCTACGACGCGATCGACCAATGGGCCTTCTGCGCGCTACAGACCAGTCCCGGCGCCCGCGCCTACTACGACCAGCACCGCGCCGCCGGCGACCTGCACCACCAAGCGCTGCGCGCCCTGGGCAACCGCCTAGTCGGCATCCTGCACGGCTGCCTCCGCCACCACACCGCCTACAGCGAACACATCGCCTGGGCCCACCGCCAAACCAACACGACCACCCACGCCGCTTGACAACTTACGACCCTGGGATGTCTACAGTGGTGTTTACTGCTTGGCCATATTCGCAAAGCGCGACAAATGCAGTTGGTGCGCAACGGTTATCGTCTTAGTCGGACCGTTACGGTGCTTTCCCAGGATCAGGTCGGCTTCCCCGCCGCGGGGGTCATCGCGCTCGAATGCATCCGGCCGATGTAGCAGTATCACCATGTCGGCATCTTGTTCAAGCGAGTTATGCAATGAAATTCCCTGTACCACAAAGTTATTCGTGCCAGGTACGGTTCCATCATACACATCCTGCTGGCCGATGCTCGTGATCTCGACGACTCGATCCCAGAATACGTCGTTGGTTGCCAAGTCGTGCAGCTCACGATTTTCCAGGACCGCGGCCGCACGATGGAGCCTCGCCCGACCCGGTGCGTGTTTTCCCATTGCCGTGCCGCAAAACCGGGTGTTCATCGCCGCGGCGAACTGTCGGTGTGTCATCCGTCCGTCGACCAGGGCAGCCTTCACCGTCTGCCAGACCTCTGCCGGCACCGTGTCGCTGCTAGCGCGCCTGGCGACACCTTGAAGATTTGCAACGACCTCCTTGGCCGCCAAGCTTTTCACGCCATGGACACCTACGTGGTTTAGGAACCTCAACTGATTCTCGGTGCCATAGATGTTGAGGTGCCAGGAATCTCGGTACCCCGCTTTCTTTGCACAGTAGATTCTCGACGCAATCCCGAATCGCAGCAAGAGCTGCATCACGTCGTCGACCAACTGACGGCTCGTTGACGCATAGTAGACGCGGCCTTGTTCGATCTTCGCATCCCAGCGCACCGAATCGTCCGTCGCCCACAGGTGCCGCAGGAACAACGCGACCTGATCGTTGGGTAACGCGAAAACCTCAGCCGGAACGAACTTCTCGTAGCTGCGTTTGCCGAACAGACCCAGCTTGTCCAGCCACGCCGCGATCGGATTGCGCTTGCCGTGCGTCAGCCGATACGACGCCGGTAGCCGCAGCGTCGTCACCCTCGCGGCGACATACTCGTCGCGGACCGGCGTCACGTCGAAGTGCGCGGCGGAGGTCTCCACCGCGGTCTGGTTCGCCTCGTCCACCGATGCATAGCGGATCGGCTGGCGCTTTACGCACGAGCCGTCGCCGATCATGTGCGCCAGCATCACGACCTCGGAGTCGTGCATCCGCTGCGTCTGTACCGGTTCCGGCACCCGCCGCGGCGCCGCCACCCGGGCTCCAACAGCCAACTCTCCCAACGGCATCCAACCGTCGAGGGTCATGAACGGGTGGTTCGCCGTCGCCTCGACCTCACGGCCCGACGCCAGCCGCACCTTGAAGACTTCTTTGTGTCCGCTGTAGAACACGTTCGTCATCGGCCGCGCGACCATCCGCTTGCGCTCGTCGAGCGACCACACCAGCGGCCGCTCGCCGGTGCGCATCAGCTCGCCGAAGGTCACCTCCGCGCCGGTGTCTGCGCGGAGGATGCGGGTGTTGGCCGTCAGACACCCGGATTCACGCAGGTCAGAGACCTGCGGTCGCTTGTCGGTGCGCTGCTCCGGACCACGGTTCAGCTGGCTGATCGCCACCACCGGCACATCGAGTTCCTTGGCCATCAGCTTGATGCTCCGCGAGAAGTCTGACACCTCCTGCTGTCGCGACTCGTACTTCTTGCCCGAACTCATCAGCTGCATGTAGTCGATCACGATCAGCCGCAGCCCGGCCTTCTGGGACAACCGGCGCGCCTTGGCGCGGATCTCCATCATCGTCAGGTTCGGCGAATCGTCGATGTACAACGGCGCTTCGCTGATCTCGCTCATCCGGCGCGCCAGCTTGGTCCAATCGTCGTCACTCATGCGCCCTGACCGCATATCGGCGAGTTTGATCTTCGCTTCGGCCGACAGCAGCCGCATGACGATCTCGGTCTTGCTCATCTCCAACGAAAAGATGACGCTGGGCAACTGGTGCTTGATCGAGCACGACCGCATGAAATCCAAGGCAAGCGTTGACTTCCCGACGCCCGGCCGCGCCGCGACAATGACCATCTGGCCCGGATGCAGACCGTTGGTCACCTCGTCGAGTTCCACGAACCCCGTCGGCACGCCCTTGGAGATGCCGCCGACCGAGGCGATCGCGTCGATCTCGTCCATCGTGGGCTGCAGGATCTCCTCCAGGATCACGAAGTCCTCGCCCGCCCGCCGCTCGGTGACGTCGTAGATCTCGGCCTGCGCCCGGTCGACGACGTCGTTGACGTCCGCGCCGTCAGCCCCCGCGTACCCGTACTGCACCACCCGCGTGCCGGCCTCCACCAGGCGGCGCAGCAGCGCCTTCTCCGCGACGATCTCCGCGTAGTACCCGGCGTTGGCCGCGGTCGGCACCGTCGAGATCAGGGTGTGCAGATAGGGGGCGCCACCGACGCGCCGCAGCAGCCCGCGCCGGTCCAGCTCGGCGGCGACGGTGACCGCGTCGGCCGGTTCCCCTCGCCCGTACAGATCCAGGATGGCGTCGTAGACGTTCTGGTTGGCGGGGCGGTAGAAGTCACCGGGCCGCAGCTTTTCGAGCACGTCGGCGACCGCGTCCTTGCTCAGCAGCATCCCGCCCAGCACGGCCTGCTCGGCGGCCGGATCCTGCGGGGGCTGACGTCCGAAATCTTCGTTCGGCGGAGCGTCTTGTTCCGACGATCCACCCCGACCCAGGTCATCAACGACGGCCACGCAGCGCCTCACCCCTCCTGATCGCAGTCGAACGTACGTTCGATATCTATGGCCGCGATCCTAGCTCGCGCCTCCGACAAGTCCCCCGTGGAGGCGCGGAACCGACCCCGCGACGGCCAACGTTAGACGTTGCTGAGAGGGAATCAAGCCGGCCCTGTTAGTAGACATGTGGATGGAATGTGCATAGGTCCGGTGAGCGATGTTGAGTCGCTGGGGAGAACCTGTGGATAAACGCCTTCGACAACCGTGTCTGTGCAGCTGAAAGCACCATAGGCCGGTGGAAACTCTGTGGATGGGAAATTCGTCGGCGTGTCGTGGCCGGTTGCCACTTCGGGCGTGTTGTGTTGCGCTCAAGGGCCACGCAGGTTAACAGCGCGCTAGATTCGCTGTCAGCGCTTTGGGCCGGAATGTTCGCCAATTGGATACAGCAACGACCGGGTGAAGACCTCGCGGCCTCCACCCGGTCGTTCGACAGCCGGTGCTGCTAGGTCGCGACTAGCCGGCAACCACGTTCAGCGACAGCGCGGCGTCCACATTCGGATGCAGCCGCACCTCGACGGGGTGGGTGCCCACGGACTTGATGTGCGCCTTGGGCAGGCTGACGGTGCGCTTGTCGATGTTGGGTCCGCCGGCCTTCTTGATGGCCGCGACGACGTCGGCCGCGGTGACCGAGCCGAACAGCTTGCCGGAGTCACCGGCGGTCTTCGCGGTCAACTCGACCGTGCCCAGACCCTCGATCGCGGTCTTGAGCTCGTTGGCGTGCTCGAGGCTCTTGACGCCCTTGAGTTCCTGGGCGCGACGGATGTCCTCGGCCTGGCGCTGGGCGCCACGGGTGGCCACGATGGCCAGCCCGCGGGGCAGCAGGTAGTTGCGGCCATAGCCGTCCTTCACCTCGACCGCGTCACCGGGTGCACCGAGGTGGTCGACCTCGGCTGTGAGAATCAGTTTCATCTCTTCGTCCTGTCCTGACTTATCGCGTCGACGAGCTGAACGGCAGCAACGCGACCTCGCGGGCGTTTTTCACCGCGATCGCGATATCACGCTGGTGCTGAACGCAATTGCCGGTCACCCGGCGGGCACGGATCTTGCCGCGCTCGCTGATGTAGGTGCGCAGCAGCTGGGTGTCCTTGTAGTCGATGTTCTGCAACTTGCCCTTCTTGGAGCAGAACACGCACTTGCGAGTCTTGACCGGCTTTTCCGGAGCCGGCCGCCTCTTCGTGGAGGACTTGGCCATGTGTCTATCTCTTTCTACAAATCGCTGATGAATAAGGGTTGATCAGAATGGCGGTTCGTCGTCGGCGCCGCCGAACGAACCCGACGCGGGCGCGCTGCCCCACGGGTCGTCCTTGGGCTGCTCCGCGGGACGGGAGTTCGCGGCACCGCCGCCACCGCCGCCACCGAAGCCGCCGCCGCCGCTGCGGCTGGCCTTGTTGACCTTGGCCGTCGCGTACTTCAACGACGGGCCGATCTCGTCGACCTCGAGCTCCACCACCGTGCGCTTCTCACCCTCGCGGGTTTCGAACGAACGCTGCTTGAGGCGGCCGCTGACGATCACGCGTGACCCGCGAACCAGGCTCTCGGCGACGTTCTCGGCGGCCTCCCGCCAGATGTTGCAGCGGAGGAACAGCGCTTCGCCGTCCTTCCACTCATTGGTCTGACGGTCGAACATGCGGGGCGTCGACGCGACCGTGAAGTTCGCGACGGCCGCGCCCGACGGCGTGAACCGCAGTTCGGGGTCAGCGGTCAGGTTTCCGATGACCGTGATGATGGTGTCACCAGCCACGAGGTCCTCCTGGGTGTCGGCGGTGTGCAGCGATGTGCGCTGACGGGATAGCAGTCGCAGGCGAGCCTACGGAACTGCCCCGACGTGCAACGCCCGTCACCAGACTTAGTGCTTGTCTGTCCTCATGACCTTGGTCCGCAGCACGGACTCGTTCAGGTTGAGCTGACGGTCGAGTTCGGACACCGTCGCCGGCTCCGCCTTGACATCGACGATGGCGTAGATGCCCTCGGCGTGCTTGGCGATCTCGTAGGCCAGCCGCCGACGTCCCCAGATGTCGACCTTGTCGACACTGCCGCCATCCTTGCGGATCACGTTGAGGAACGCCTCGAGTGACGGAGCTACGGTGCGCTCATCGAGAGTGGGGTCGAGGATGACCATGATTTCGTATGGACGCATAAGGAACCCATCACCTCCTATGGTCGTGTGCGGCCACGGACTGTCCGTGGCAGGAGGGTCGCCTGCGTCGGCAACCGGGCCAGGTTACCCGAACCGGCCCTGATCTGGGAAATCCCCGGCGGATCGGGCGCGGTAACCGACCGCAGATGTCGGGTTTCGCGCCGAATTCGCCGGCGAGGGCGCCGGACGCGGTTGCAGCCAGTCCGGCAGCCACCCCGGCGGCGCGTCGGGTGCGCGGTCGAACACCCCGCCGGCCGGGTCGTCGACACCGCCGCGGCGCACCAGGTCCAGCCCGGGGCGGTAGATCTGGCGGATCACCAGCGCGCACAGCGTCACCACGGCGACGTCGCGCAACAGCACGGTGGCCGTGAACGCCTGCTCCGGCAGACCCATGTTCTGCTCGCCGAACAGGTACAGCATCCGCGGCACCCACACCAACATGTCGATCGTCATCCACGCCAGCAGGATTCGCCGATGCGGCAACGCCAACACCGCCAGCGGCACCAGCCACAGCGAGAACTGCGGACTCCACACCTTGTTGGTCAACAGGAACGCCGCCACCACGAGGAAGGCCACCTGCGCCACCCTCGGCCGCCGCGGGGCCGTCAGCACGATGTACCCGATAGCGATGCAGCACGCCCCGAACAACGACGCGCTCACCGCGTTCAAGGTGATCGGGGGCTCCCAGAAGCCGAGGTCCGGATCGAACCCGCGCCAGCCGGTGAACGATTTCACGACGTTGTAGATCGAGTCCATGTCGTCGCCGCGGCGGGTGTTGAGCCGGAAGAACTCCGACCAGCCACGCGGGAACAACACCATCACCGGCAGGTTCACCACCAACCACGCCACCACCGCGGCCACGGCCGTCCGGCCGGCCTCCCGCAGCCGTCCCGTGCGAACCGCCAACAGCGCCAGTGGAATCAGCAGCAGCAGCGGGTAGAGCTTGGCTGCCACCCCCAGCCCGATGAGCACACCGGCGAGCACGGGTCTTCGTCGCGCCCAGGCCAACAGGGCGCCGGCCGTGAAAGCCGTTGCCAGCGCGTCGAAGTTCGTGAAGATCTGAAAGATGACGATTGGCGACGCCGCGACCAGGGCCGCGTCCCAGACCCGTCGCGGACCGGCCAGCATGGCGGTCGCCCACACCGTCGTCAGCCAGGCCAGCGCCAGACCGAAGGCGGCGATGTTGAAGAACATCACCACCTCGGCGATGACCGGCGCGGACACCAGCTTGGTCAGCGCGGTGTAGGCCTTGGCCACCGACATCGACAGGTACTGGTAGATGCCCGTCAGGACCGGATACTCCATGTAGCGCACGGCCGGGCTGCCGTCGTACTGAACGTGTGGCTTGCCCTCAGCGTCGCTTTCGATCCAACTCGATTTGTACGGAAACTTGCCCAGGTTCAACAACTCTGCGGTGTACAGCGGGACCGTGTCGGAGTAGCACAGCTGGTAGTAGGCGCGCTGGTTCTCCCAGTTACCCACCCGCTGATCGGCCGTACCCGTTCCGGTGGTCTGCAGGCACGCGGCCTTCGTCGAATAGCCCAGTGCCAGGAACACCAGCGCGACGATCAGCATGACCCGCAGCGGTGTCAGGAACCGGGTACGGCCGATCAACGCGTGACGACCGACGGGACCGCCGATGGTCTCCGACAGTGCGGCGCCGATGGTGTCGGTGCGGCTGGGCATGTCGCGGTCGTCGAGACTCCGCAGGTCTCGTGCGGGCGGTGCCGGCGATTCAGCCCCAGCCGGCGAATTTGTCGTCGCCGGCTCCGTCACGGGGGCGGAAGAGGACCGGGTGGGGGCGGCGCCGGCGACGGTGCGCCCGGAACCACCGGACCAGGAGGCGCGCCGGGCACCGGCGGAGCGCCGACGGGCTCAGGCGGTGCGCCGGGAGGCACGGCAGGCACGGTGGTCGGGGGTCCCCACGGGATGGTGATCCCCGGGGCGATCTCCAGCGTCGGCTGGATCACCGTCTCCGAGGGCGGCGGCGGCACAGTCGAGGATGGCGGAGGTGGCGGCGGCGCCTGCGGCACGCCTGCGTAACCGCCGATCTCCTCCGGCTTCGGGAACGACTCTTCGTCGGTGCCGTCGAGGGCCCCGTCCATCGTGGCCTTCCAGATCTGTCCCGGCAGCCCGGAGCCGTAGACCGCCGAACCCGACGCGTTCACCAGTGGCTTGGTGCCCTCGGTGGTGCCCACCCACACCGCCGTCGACAGCGACGGGGTGAAGCCGACCATCCACGCGTCACGGTTGGCGCCGGTGTCGCCCAGCTGGTTGGTGCCGGTCTTGGCGGCCGACGGACGGCCGCCCGCCAGCGCTCTGCCGGAGTACCCGGCGATGGGCTGCATGGCCGCGACGACGTTGTCCGCGACGTCCTTGTCGATGCGCTGCTCGCTGCTGTTGTCCTCCTGGCCGGCGTCGAAGAGCACGTCACCCTCGGCATTGACGACCTTCTGCACGAAGTGCGGCTTGTGATAAACCCCGGACGCGGCGAGCGTGGCATAGGCCGACGCCATGTCGATCACGCGGGACTGGTACTGCCCCAGCACTATTCCGTTGTTCGGCGGCCCGCCCTTGCCGTCCTCGGACAGCGTGTGCTCCACCCCGGGGAAGCTCTCGGCGATCCCCGCCTGATGCGCCGCGTCCGCGACGTCCTGCGGGCCGTTGTCGAGCTCGAGCATCAAGCGGTAGTAGCTGGTGTTCAGCGAGCGCTTCAACGCCTCGGCGATGTTGCACCGTCCGCAGCTGCTGCCTTCGACGTTGCTGATCTCGATGCCGTTGACGTCCAGCGGAGAGCTGTCCACCTGGTATCCCAGGCCCATGCCCTGCTGCAGCGCCGCCACCAACGCGAACACCTTGAACGACGACCCGGTCGGCAACCCGGCCTGCGCGAAGTCGAACCCGGCGGCGTCCGAGCCGCCGTAGTAAGCCTTGACCCCGCCCGTCCTCGGGTCGATCGACACCACCGCCGACCGCATGTCGGGGTCCTGCCCGTCCAGGTACTCCTCGACGGCGTCGACCGCGGCGGACTGCGCCTTCGGGTCGATCGTCGTGGTGATCTGCAGACCCTCGGTGTTCAGCGCCTGCTCGTTGATGCTGAAGATCTCGAGCAGTTCGTCGACCACCTGCCGCTCGATGAGCCCGTTGGGGCCGGTGGTCTGGTTCTGGGTGCTCGCGGCGTCCGGCGGGATCGTCGGCGGGAACACCTGGGCGGCGCGGTCGGCCGACGACAGCGCGCCGATCTCGACCATTCCGTCGAGCACCCAGTTCCACCGCACCGCGGAGGCGTCCGGGTCGACAGCCGGGTCGAGGACCGAGGGCCGTTGGATGAGCGCGGCGAGCACCGCGCCTTCTGCGACGTTGAGTTGTTCGACGGGCTTGTCGAAGTAGGCCTTCGACGCGGCCGCCACACCGTAGGCGCCGCGGCCGAAGTAGATGATGTTCAGGTAGGACTCCAGCACCTGGTCCTTGGACCATTCGCCGGACATCTTGGTCGAGATCACCAGCTCCTTGGCCTTGCGGATGACACCGCCGACGCCGGAGCGGGCGTCGCCCACCAGAGCGTTCTTGACGTACTGCTGGGTGATTGTCGATCCGCCCTGCAGGTCACCGCCGAAGATGTTGTTCTTGGCGGCGCGCAGGAACCCGGTGAACGAGAAGCCGGGGTTGGAGTAGAAGTCGCGGTCCTCGGCGGCCATCACCGCGTCCCGCACGTGCACCGGGATCTGGTCGATGTTGACGTCGACGCGGTTGCCTTCGGGCGGAACGATCTTGGCGATCTCGGAGCCGTCGCTGGCCAGAATCGTCGATACCTGGGCGGTGCGAATGTCGCCCGGCTTCGGGACATCGACGATCATGTAGGCCATACCGAACGTGAGCAGCGGCAGCACGATCAGCACGACCACCGCTGCGATCAGGCCGCGTCGCAACCACGTCCAGTTGACCTGTTGGCGCAGCGACGGGCGCCCGTCGGATGGTCCGCTCCCACCCGGTCCGCCCCCACCCGGCGGTCGGCGCGGGGGTGGCTGCTTGGGTGGCGAGCCGTCGAGTGCCCGCTTGACGGCGTCGATCGGGTCGCGAAGGTGGGCCGGGGCGCGCTCCCGCACCGGGGGCAGCACCGCGGTCATGCGGTCGTCGGGGGTGCTGGGTCGCGGCCGGCGCTGGGCGCCCTGAGTGGGCGGTCGGTGCCTGCCACCGTCGGCGGGCCAGCGCGGCGGTTCGTCACCGAGGCGGCGCGGCGGCCCGTCACCGCGTTGGGGGGGTCTCGGGTTCACGCCTTCAGCCATCCGCCCCTCACGGGTGTCATCGGCTGACCGGTCGTGGCGCCCTTCGCTATTCACTGGCCGTGCGCGCACGACCGCGCGCTGTCTCTGTGCGCCGCGATCCCCGCGACCCCTTCGGGGGCGGGACCGCGCCGAGCTTGTAGGACTTGACCAGGTGATTCCAGCTGCAGGTGCGGCATACCTCCACCACGTGTACCGAGAACTCGTCGAACCGGGTGGCCAGCAAGACCAGCTCCTCTGCGGTGCGTGCGGACCCGGACACCGGGCCGAGGTGTTCGCCGAACACCCACGACACCAGGGTCAGCTGTTCCTTGCGGCAGATCGGACAGATGACCGAGCTGGACTTGCCGTGGAATTTGGCGGCACGCAGCAGGTACGGATTGGCGTCACAGACCTCCGTGACGCCGGTGCGCCCCGAATAGACCTCGGCCAGCAGGGACCGGCGCCGCAGGGCGTAGTCCACCACCTGTCGCTGCAATCGCACGAGGACCAGAGTACGTCGGGGCGGCAAGAGCCGAGCCGCGACGTGCGCGCCGCGACGCCATCGCGACGATCACGATCGCGACTGGCCTGCGTCATCACCACACCAACTCTTACGATCTTCGTCGTGGCTTCGGGCAGCTCGGGACGGCGGACGGCGGGAACGCGCGCCAAGGACAGTGACCGCAACGACACGTGCCAGATCCTCGACACCGCCCTGGCCGAGGGCCAGCTGTCGATGGCCGAGCACGGCGAGCGGGTGAAGGCGGCCACCCACGCCGCCACGCTGGGCGAACTGCAGACGCTGATCTCCGACCTGCAGACCGCGGCATCGCCCGTCCAGTTGCCGAAGCTGAGCACCCGGCGCCTGCCCCCCATCAGCAGCACGTGGGGTTTCCGCGCCGCGACCGCGGGGGTGTTGGTGGTGCTGGGCATCGCCATCGGCTGGGGCCTGTACGGCAACACCCCGTCACCGCTGAACTTCACGTCCGACCCCGGCGCCAAGTCCGACGGGATTCCCGCCAAGGTGCTCACGCCGCCGCGGCAACTGCATTCGCTGGGCGGGCTCAACGGCCTGCTCGAGCAGATGAAGCAGAAGTGGGGCGACACGATCGGCTACTCGCTGACCGTCTACCCCGACTACGCCTCGGTGGAGCGTCCGGACCCGGCCGACGACCGCCGACTGCTGCGGTACTCCTACCGCGGCGGTTGGGGTGACCCGTCGACGTCGGCCAGGGACGACCGCGACGTGCCGGTCGATCTGGGCGCGTTCGACGTGCCGACGGTCGTGGGCATCATGCGGGGCGCGCCCGAGACGCTGGGTATCAAGGCCGAAGACGTCGACAACATGTACCTGTCGATCGATCCGAACAGCGACGAGACGGCGCCTCCCGGCGGCATCGACCTCACCGTCTACGTGTCCAGCGAGTTCGGCAGCGGCTACATCGAGCTCAACCCCGACGGCACCGTCAAGCAGATCAACTACCCCAGCAACTGACCCCCCTCACACCCCTGTCGGGCGCCTTTTGGGTGCTCCGATGTAGCGGGATATATATCGGCGCGATAGTGTGCGAATATATCGGCGCGATACATTGCGCTCGGCGTTGAGCCGTCACAGCGACGGATGAGTTCTGCGAGGAGGTGGCCCGGATGCTTGAGCTGGCTGTTCTGGGTCTGCTGCTCGAATCCCCGATGCACGGCTATGAGCTGCGGAAACGCCTCACGGGCCTCCTTGGCGCGTTTCGTGCGTTCTCGTATGGCTCGCTCTACCCGGCGTTGCGCCGCATGCAGGCCGACGGCCTGATCGTCGAGGACGCCGCACCCGAGGGCACCGTCAAGGTCCGCAGGGCGCGCCGGGTCTATCAACTCACCGATGCAGGCAAGCAGCGCTTCACCGAGTTGGTGGCCGACACCGGGCCGCAGAATTTCTCCGACGACGGGTTCGGCGTGCACCTCGCCTTCTTCAACCGCACGCCCGCAGAGGCCCGGATGAGGATTCTCGAGGGCCGCCGTCGTCAGGTGGAGGAACGTCGGGAAGGTCTTCGTGAAGCAGTCGCGCGGGCCAGCAACTCCTTCGACCGCTACACCCGTCAGCTGCACCAGTTGGGGCTGGAATCAAGCGAGCGGGAAGTCAAGTGGCTCAACGAGTTGATCGCGGCGGAGAAGTCCGCGCAGGGACACGCCGAACAAACGTGAGCACGTCGACCGGCGCAGCACAGCAGTAATACCGAATCAGCACTCGAAGTAGGACAAGAGGAGAAGTCGTCATGACCGCAAGCACTGACGTCCGGGTCGCCATCGTCGGCGTGGGCAACTGCGCGTCCTCGCTCGTGCAGGGCGTGCAGTACTACAAGGACGCCGACGAGAACGCCAGCGTGCCCGGCCTGATGCACGTCAAGCTCGGCCAGTACCACGTGCGCGACGTGAAGTTCGTCGCCGCATTCGACGTGGACGCCAAGAAGGTCGGCTTCGACCTTTCCGAGGCGATCTTCGCCTCCGAGAACAACACGATCAAGATCGCCGACGTGCCGCCGACCGACGTCGTCGTGCAGCGCGGGCCGACGCTCGACGGCATCGGCAAGTACTACGCCGAGACCATCGAGGTGTCCGACACCGAGGCCGTCGACGTCGTCAAGGCGCTCAAGGACGCCAACGTCGACGTGATGGTGTCCTACCTGCCGGTGGGCTCCGAGGAGGCCGACAAGTTCTACGCCCAGTGCGCGATCGACGCCGGCGTGGCGTTCGTCAACGCACTGCCCGTCTTCATCGCCTCGGACCCGGTGTGGGCCAAGAAGTTCGAAGACGCCGGCGTGCCGATCGTCGGCGACGACATCAAGAGCCAGGTCGGCGCCACCATCACCCACCGCGTGATGGCGAAGCTGTTCGAGGACCGCGGTGTGCAGCTCGACCGCACGATGCAGCTCAACGTCGGCGGCAACATGGACTTCCTCAACATGCTCGAGCGGTCCCGGCTGGAGAGCAAGAAGATCTCCAAGACCCAGGCCGTCACCTCCAACCTGCAGCGCGAGTTCAACACCAAGGACGTCCACATCGGCCCGTCCGATCACGTCGGCTGGCTCGACGACCGCAAGTGGGCCTACGTCCGTCTCGAGGGCCGTGCCTTCGGCGACGTGCCGCTGAACCTGGAGTACAAGCTCGAGGTGTGGGATTCTCCGAACTCGGCCGGCGTCATCATCGACGCGGTCCGCGCCGCCAAGATCGCCAAGGACCGCGGCATCGGCGGTCCGGTCGAGGCCGCGTCGGCCTACCTGATGAAGAGCCCGCCGAAGCAGCTTCCCGACGACATCGCCCGCACCCAGCTCGAGAGCTTCATCGAGGGCTAGCCCTTTTTCCGCCGAAATGGCATTCCAGCAGCGGAAGTTCGAGAACGCGCCTGCTGGAATGCCGTTTCGGCGTTGAGCTAGGAGCACGGACGGTCAGGTCTGTCGTTGTGTGTCCCACCGACCGACCGTGACACAAGGGTGCGCCGATCACACGCCAATATCGACGGTACTGTCTGACCATGGACGACGCCGATGACGAGCTGGCCAGCCTGTCCGAATTCATCTTCCTCAAGGAGAACGCCCGCCAGGCCGGTGTCGACGACGCACTGCCGAGTGTGACGCGGGTCGACGTCGGTGCGGTCAGCGCGCTGAAGTTCGGCGACGACGCACCTCGGGTGGTGTTCCTGCACGGGGGCGGCCAGAACGCCCACACCTGGGACACCGTCGTCCTCGGTCTCGGCCTGCCGGCGCTTTCCGTCGACCTTCCCGGCCACGGCCGCTCCGGGTGGCGCGAGGACGGCGACTACGGCCCCAAGCGCAACGCGGGGGCCGTCGAGCCCGCGGTCCGCGAACTCGCCCCCGACGCCGAACTCGTCGTCGGGATGTCGCTGGGCGGACTGACCGCGTTGCGCCTGGCGGTGACCGCGCCCGAGTTGGTGCGCAAGCTCGTCCTCGTCGACGTCACCCCGTCGGCACCGGAACGGCACACCGAGATGACCGACGCTCAGAAGGGCACCGTCGCGCTGGTGCAGGGTGAACGGACGTTCCCGACCTTCGATGCGATGCTCGAGGTGACTGTGGCGGCCGCACCACATCGGGATCGGGAGTCGTTGCGGCGCGGCGTCTTTCACAACGCCAAGCGGCTCGAGGACGGCAGCTGGACGTGGCGCTACGACACGATCCGCAAGGGCGAAGGGTTCGAGGGGCTGTGGGACGACGTCCCTCGGCTCACCACCCCGACGACGCTGATCCGCGGCGCGAAGTCATTCTTCGTCAACGACGAAGATGCCGCGGCGTTTGCACAGTCAGCGCCGGGCTTTCAGCGCGTGCACATCGTCGAGGACTCGGGCCATTCGGTCCAGAGCGATCAGCCACGGGCCCTCGTGGAGCTGCTTCGCGGCGTGCTCGACGACTGAACGATCACCGAGGAGCCGGCTGGGACCTCCGCTTACGTCCGAGGAGAACGATCCCGAAGAACGCCATGGCCACCGGCGGTGACTGGGGAAGGCTGACCTGGTATCCGAGATCGCGCATGATGCCGATCTCCACCGCGCTCAACACCCTGACGCCCAAACCCGTTCCCGTCTTGGCGTTCATCATCATCTCGTTCGCGCCGGTGAAGGTGAAGTCGTCCAGATGCCCCATCGAACTGCCGGACTCCCACACGTTCGGGGTGTAGAGGGGAACCAGACCACCGTAGGCTGCCACCGCGTTGGCTCCGCCGAAGAACAACCCACCGTTGCCGCCGGTCAGATTGGGGTCGTACTCGGTATTCCACACGTGGCGACGGTCAATCGGCTTCACACCGTCTGCGGTCCTGACGTAGCGGGCGAATTCGGTCCAGGTGGTCTCCTTGTTGTCACCCGGTGCCCCGAGGTGCGACGAGAACCCGAACGAGTGCAACAACTCGTGCAAAGCGGTTGACAGGAGATCATATTCGGTGGCGCCGACGGTGTCGCCGAGCGCCCACGCGTAGCTCCAGTTCCAGGTGATCTCTCCGTCGGCCGCAGCGCCGTTGGAATCGATGCAGGTGAGCAGCTTGTTCTGGACCACCGCCCGCCAGAACCCGGCTCGATCGCTGACGAGATCGCTGCCGGCCGAGGCGAGGGAGTCGTCGACCTCCGAATTGACGTTGTAGGCGAGCGTGACCGGGGAGGTCACCATGAAGTACAGGACAAGGTCATTCGCGGCATCGGCCAGAGCCTGTCGACGCTCGGCTGTCCATCCCGTCCCGCCGTCGGTGTAGTTGAACGCGAACTTGATGGCGCCCTGGTTGATCAGAGAGTTCGCCCGGGTTCCCAACCCGCGGAAGGGGTCTAGGAGGTTGACGTGCAGTCCGGCGTCGATGGCGACGACGCGGAACGTGTCGACGCCGTCGAAGTCCGCATCGGGCGTGTAGGTGTAGGTGCCGTCGGCGTTGAGTTGCACGGTGCCCTCCCGGGGCGCCCGACGCAGCCGGTAGATCAACCGGTCGCCGTCCGCATCCGTTGCACCCACCGTGCCCGTGATCGGCCCGGTGAGCCGACCGCTGATCTGGATCGGCGCCACGGTCGGAGCTTGGTTGAAGAACGTGCGGCGCATCGCGAGGAACGACGCCTCCAACGCGGCCTTGCGCTCGTCGCTGACGTCCAGCGAGGCGATCCGGGCTTCGGTCGCCGCAGTCCAGTTGGCGATCGCCGTCGCGACGAACTGGTCCCAGCTGTTCTGAGGTGCCTCCGGCACAGCACTGGCCACCTGTGCCGTCTGTTGTACGGTGGTCGAAACCTGCTGGGGCACAGATGAATCAGAAGTATCGGCGGTGGCGCTACGGTCGACGTCCCCAGAGTCCGTGGTGGATGCCGCTGGCGTGTCCGCTGACGGCGGCGTGCCCGGGTCTGCGGCCTCCTCCGGTGCCGGGTCATCGGGAGTGTCCTCGCTGCCCCCGTCGGCGTCGCCTGTGCCGACGGAGTCGGTGGCTTCGTCTTCGGCCTCGGTGGCTTCGTCTTCGGCCTCGTCTTCGGCCTCGTCATCGTCATCGCCCTCGGCCGCGTCATCGGCAGGGGCGTCGGCAGGGGCGTCGGACGCCGCCGGCGTCGACCTCGCCGGACCGGCAGCACCCGAGTCCGTCGAGCCCGACGACACCGAGGAATCCCCCGTGCTGTCCGCAGCGGCGGCGCCGACCTGCGGCCCGAGCAGAGAGAAGCCGAACAACGCCGCGCCCATACCGGCCGAGGCCGCACCTACCTGCAGCCAGCGCCTGACCGGGAAGTCCTCCGCCCGACGGTGACGCCCAGTCCGCCGATCCGACGCGCGATCCTGCCTCGCACCCGTTATTATTTGACCCCCCGGTAATTTCTTGGAGCAAGCGCTATACCCGGGGTGACCATCGCACAGCAAATTCGAGAGACGACCATTCCGGTCCCCCGGGGACAACCCTGTCGACGGCAGTTCACCCATTCGTCGCCTGCTGCTAGCCCAACTGCCGTAGGTTTCCGCGGGTCCGGCCGCCAGCCCCGGCCGGCACTCGTGTCGGAAGGAAACCCGAACCCATGGCGCTCGTGCCGCTGAATCTCTTTGTCAGTCACAACGGAAAGTCGAAGCGACAGCACGTCACGTGCGTCTACAAGTGTGGCGACGCCTGCTCGAAACCGGTGCCCAACCGCAGCGACAACGAGTACTTCCGCGACATCGCCAAGGTGGTGTCACGGCGCTCGATGCTGCAAGCCGGCGGCGTGGCGGTGCTCGCAGTCGGTTCCGGATCGGTCCTGGCCGCCTGCTCGGGTGACACTCCCCCTGCGGCCGATCCGACGTCGTCGACCGCGCCGGCCGAACCGCCTTCCGGGATGAGCTTCGCCTCGGTCGCGCCCAACAGCAGGGACGCCGTCGTCGTCGCCGACGGTTACCAACAGGGCGTCGTGATCAGCTGGGGCGACCCGATACTGCCCGACGCACCGAAGTTCGACGTGGCCAACCAGACCGGTGCCGCACAGCGTGGCCAGTTCGGGTTCAACAACGACTTCGCCGGACTGCTGCCGATCCCGGGTCGCCAGGACCGCTTCCTGCTCGTCACCAACTTCGAGTACGTCTCACCGCAATTCATGTTTCCCGGCTACAACGCCGATGCTCCGACCCGCGATCATTTCGACGTGGAGATCGCCGCGATCGGCATGGGCGTCGTCGAGGTGGAGCGCACCCCGGACGGCCTCAAACCCGTCCTGGGCACGTACAACCGGCGCATCACCGCCGACACCCCGATGACGCTGACGGGGCCCGCCGCCGGAAGCGACTTCGTCAAGACCGCCGCCGATCCCACCGGCCGCACGGTGGCGGGCACCTTCGCCAACTGCGCGGGCGGCGTGACCCCCTGGGGCACCGTGCTGTCCGGTGAGGAGAACTTCCAGGACTACTTCGGCGCCGCCGAGGGTTCGCCGGCGCCGGCCCCGGTGGACGCCGACCGGATGGATCGTTACGGGGTGTCGGTGGAACCCTCCGAGCTCAAGTGGGAGACGTTCGACCCCCGCTTCGACCTCACCGAGACTCCGAACGAGCCCAACCGGTTCGGCTACGTCGTCGAACTCAACCCGTGGGATCCCACGTCCCCGCCGATCAAGCACTCCGCGCTGGGACGGCTCAAGCACGAGGGTGCCAACATCCACATCACCGGTGACGGCACCGTCGTGGCCTACACCGGCGACGACGAGCGCTTCGACTACATGTACAAGTTCGTCTCGGCCAGGAAGATGCAACCCGGAACCGACCCTGCGGCCATGGCGCACAACCTCACGCTGCTCGACGAGGGCACGCTGTACGTCGCCAAGCTCTCCAGCGACATCCCGTCGAGCGAGATCGACGGCTCCGGCAAGCTGCCCGCCAAGGGGTCCTTCGCAGGTACCGGGACGTGGATCCCGTTGCTGCGCAGCGGCCCCGACGGCCAGGCCGAGTCGCTGGTCGACGGTGTCACCGCCCAGGAAGCCGCGGTGTTCACCCGGATGGCCGCCGACAAGGCCGGGGCGACGAAGATGGACCGCCCCGAGGACGTCGAGGCCAACCCGAAAACCGGCAAGGTGTACGTCGCGCTGACCAACAACAGCAAGCGCGGCGCCTCCGGCGAGCCCGGGCCCGACGCCGCCAACCCGCGCAACGACAACAAGAGCGGGCAGGTGCTCGAGATCACCGACGACCACGCCGGCACCGCCTTCAGCTGGGATCTCCTCCTCGTCTGTGGCGACCCGGCCGCCGCGGACACCTACTACGGCGGCTTCGACAAGACGAAGGTCAGCCCGATCTCCTGCCCGGACAACCTGGCCTTCGACAGCCACGGCAACCTGTGGATCTCCACCGACGGCAACGCGCTGGACTCCAACGACGGACTGTTCGCCGTCGCGCTGGAGGGGCCGAACCGCGGAGAGACCAAACAGTTCCTGACGGTGCCGCTCGGCGCCGAGACGTGTGGCCCCGTGGTCACCGACGACCTGGTCACCGTGTGCGTGCAGCATCCCGGCGAGTTCGATGACAACAGCGTCGACAACCCCCAGTCGCGGTGGCCCGAAGGCGGCAACGGCACGGCGCGGCCCTCGGTGGTGGCGGTGTGGAAGCCCGGCGGGCAGATCGGCGTGTGAGGGTGCGGTGCGATGCCTAACGTGGGGTCATGACCCCCTCCACCGACCGCCCCACCCGGATCGGCGTGCAACTGCAACCGCAGCACGCGCCGCAATACAGCCACCTCCGTGCCGCGCTGCGCCGCTGTGAGGACCTCGGCGTCGACGTCGCCTTCAACTGGGACCACTTCTTCCCGCTGTACGGCGACCCGGACGGCCCGCACTACGAATGCTGGACGATGCTGGGCGCCTGGGCCGAGCAGACCTCGCGCATCGAGATCGGCGCGCTCGTTTCATGCAACTCCTACCGCAACCCCGAGCTGCTCGCCGACATGGCCCGCACCGTCGACCACATCTCCGGGGGCAGGCTCCTCCTCGGCATCGGATCCGGCTGGAAGAAAAAGGATTACGACGAATACGGCTACGCGTTCGGCACCGCGGGTAGCCGGCTCGACGACCTCGCCGAAGCCATGCCGCGCATCGAGGCACGGCTCGGCAAGCTCAATCCCCAGCCCCTGCGTGACATTCCGATCTTGATCGGGGGCGGCGGAGAGCGCAAGACCCTTCGCCTGGTCGCCGAGCACGCCGACATCTGGCATTCGTTCTCCGACCGCGAAAGCTACCCGCGCAAGGCCGAGATCCTGGCACGCCACTGCGCCGACGTCGGCCGCGATCCCGCGGTCATCGAACGTGCCGCCGAAGCGAAGGGGTCGGGGCTGGACTCGCTGCTCGAGGAGGCCGAGGCGCTCACCGGGCTGGGAATCTCGATGCTCACAGTCGGGGTCAACGGCCCCGACTACGACCTCACCCAGGCCGAGGCCCTGTGCCGCTGGCGGGATCGGCGAGCCTGACGCCGGCGGAACGTGCCGAACGGCTCCGAAGACTCAGGCGCCGTGAGAGACTGGCGCCGCCATGCCCAAGAAGTATGGGGTCAAAGAGAAGGACCTCGTGGTCTCGCACGTGGTCAATCTGGTCCTGACCGGCAAGCTCCGGTCGGGAGATCGGTTGGACCGCAACGAGATCGCGCACGAACTCGGGCTCAGCCGGGTGCCCGTGCAGGAGGCCGTGGTTCAGCTCGAACACGACGGCATCCTGTCGACCCGATATCACCGTGGCGCCTACGTCGAGCGGTTCGACGAGTCCACGGTCCGCGAGCACCATGAGCTCTACGGCCTGCTCAGCGGTACCGCGTCGGCGCGGGCGGCCGCCGCGTCCGACCCGATGATCGTCGCCGAACTCGACAACCGGATCACCCTCATGCGCAGCGGCAAGGACTCCCGGCTGTTCGACGAGAACGCACGTCGCTTCCGCGCGATCGTCAACGCCGAGTACGCGGGCCCACGACTGCAGGCGGCGATCGTTTCCTCGCAGACCCTCATCCCGCCCGCCTTCTGGGCGGGTTACCTGGAGCACCACGACGCGTTGCTCCCGTCCTACGAGGCCGAACTCACCGCGATCCGCAACGGTCAGCCCGAGTCCGCGCGCGCCGCGTGCATGCAGCGCTCGGAGGAGATGGCCCGGATTCTGCTGTCGGAACTGGTGCGCCGCGGTGTGCTGTACGCGTTGCACTCCGATTGAGCCGAAGCCGTGGCCCGCAGTCCCGGGCGCAGTACGTTGCGTGGGATGAGAACGTTGTGGCTCGCGCTCATCGCGTCGATGCTCTGCGCCATGGCACTGGCCGCACCGGCCGGTGCCGACGACGACCAGTGCGCTCCCCCGGGGATTCAGAGCGCCAGCGCCCTGCCGACCAACCTGGCCGCGTCCGCGGCGGGCCCGGCGGAGGACAGGTACACGACGCCGTCGGTCGTTCCTCTGGACGCGATCGACGTCGACGCCCTGGGGTTGAGTCGGCCAGGCACGCTGACCGTCGGAACCCTGTCCGACGCGCCACCGAGCATCTGCATCGACTCGGCGGGTCGGTTCACCGGCTTCGACAACGAAGTGCTGCGCGCCATCGCCGACAAGCTCGGGTTGCAGGTCGAGTTCGTGGGCACCGAGTTCTCCGGGCTGCTCGCCCAGGTCGCGGCGCGCCGCTTCGACGTCGGCTCGTCGTCGATCACCACGACCGACGCCCGCCGGCGCACCGTGGGCTTCACCAACGGCTACGACTTCGGATACTTCTCCCTCGTCGTGCCCACGGGGTCGTCGATCACCGGTTTCGACAGGCTCGCCGCGGGCCAACGGATCGGCGTGGTGCAGGGCACCGTGCAGGAGGCGTACGTCATAGACAAGCTGAAGCTGCAGCCGGTGAGGTACCCCGACTACAACACCGTGTACGCCAGCCTCAAGACGCGCCAGATCGACGCCTGGGTCGCCCCCTCCCAGCAGGCGCAGGGCACCGTCCAGCCCGGCGATCCCGCCGAGATCATCGAGAACACCTTCAGCCTGGACAATTTCATCGCCTACGCGGTCGCCGCCGACAACGAGCGCGACGCCGCGCCGGCCACTCCCGCCCAGCCGAGGTCCACCCTGTCCCAGCTGGCGGCGTCCTTCCTGGACTGGGACCTGTACAAACAGGCCATTCCCGACCTGTTCAAGACCGGCCTGCCCAACACCCTGATCCTGACGTTCGCCGCCAGCGTCATCGGTCTCATCCTCGGGATGGCGCTGGCGGTCGCAGGGATCTCGTCATCGCGGTGGCTGCGGTGGCCGGCCCGGATCTACACCGACATCTTCCGCGGGCTGCCCGAGGTCGTGATCATCCTGCTGATCGGCCTCGGCGTCGGCCCCGTGGTGGGCCACCTGACCGGGAACAACCCCTACCCGCTGGGCATCGCGGCGCTCGGCCTGATGGCCGCGGCCTACGTCGGTGAGATCTTCCGGTCCGGCATCCAGAGCGTGGATCCCGGGCAGCTGGAGGCATCCCGGGCGCTGGGGTTCAGCTATCCGACGTCCATGCGGCTGGTCGTCATCCCCCAGGGGGTGCGGCGAGTGCTGCCCGCCCTGATGAACCAGTTCATCTCGCTGCTGAAGGCGTCGTCGCTGGTGTACTTCCTCGGTCTGATCGCCAACCAGCGTGAGCTGTTCCAGGTGGGTCGCGACCTCAACGCGCAGACCGGCAACCTGTCCCCGCTCGTGGCGGCGGGCCTGTTCTAGCTTGCGCTGACGATCCCGTTGACCCACCTGGTCAACTTCATCGACAGCAGGCTGCGGCGCGGCAGACGCCCCGACGAGGACGATCCGCTGGTGGCCTCGACCGCACAGGAGGTGACCTGATGTGCGCCGCGTTCGAGCAGGTCTCGTTGTCCGCCAGGGACATTCATCTGTCCTTCGGTGACAGTGCGGTGCTGCGCGGGGTCGACCTCGACGTCGCGGCGGGGACCACCACCGCGGTGATCGGACCGTCGGGGTCGGGCAAGTCGACGCTGCTGCGCACACTGAACCGGCTCTACGAGCCCGACCGCGGCGACATCCTGCTGGACGGGCGGTCGGTGTTGACCGACAACCCCGATCGGCTGCGGCAGCGCATCGGCATGGTGTTCCAGCAGTTCCAGCTGTTCGCACACCGCACCGTCCTCGACAACGTCACGCTGGCGCCCCGAAAACTCAAGCGGCTCAGCGCCGACGAGGCCAGCGAGCTCGGAATGACACAACTGGAACGCGTCGGCCTGCGGCACAAGGCCGAGGTCCGGCCGGCGACCCTGTCCGGGGGGCAGCAGCAGCGGGTGGCGATCGCGCGGGCGCTGGCGATGTCGCCCCAGGTGATGTTCTTCGACGAGGCCACCTCCGCGCTCGACCCCGAGTTGGTCAAGGGCATCCTGGCGCTGATCGCCGACCTAGGCGCCGACGGGATGACGATGGTCGTGGTCGGGCTTCGCGAAGTCCTCGGCCGACGAGGTGGTGTTCATGGACCACGGGCAGGTCGTCGAGACCGGGCCACCCGAGCAACTGTTCGAATCGGCCGAGACGGACCGCCTGCGTCGCTTCCTGTCCCAGATGCTCTGACGGGGCTGTGGACTTTCCCCCGGGATAACTGTCGTCCGCGCAACTTGACAAGGTCAGACAGGTTAGACTGGCTGAATTATGGAGACAGAACCGCAGGTCCGCGAGCTCGCAGGGGAACTGCAGCGCGTGCTCTCCAAGCTGCTCTCCGTGCTCCGTCACACCGGTCGAACCTCCACTTCGGGTGACCTCACGCTGGCCCAGCTGTCCATCCTGCTGACCCTGCTGGACCAGGGTCCGATCCGGATGACCGACCTGGCCGCCCACGAACGGGTCCGCACCCCCACCACGACGGTGGCCATCCGCAGGCTCGAGAAACTCGGCCTGGTCAAACGCTCCCGAGATCCTTCCGACCTGCGTGCGGTCCTGGTGGACATCACCCCCGAGGGGCACGCGCAGCACGCGGATGCGTTGGCCTCCAGGCAGGCTCATCTCGCCACGCTGCTCAGCAAGCTCAGCGAGGAGGAGCTCGACGCGCTCGCCAAGGCGCTGGCCCCCCTCGAGCGGATCGCCGAATAGCGCTCAGCCCAGCCAGTCCAGCACCGCAGCCGCGGTCCACGACTGCTGCATGCTGCCCAGCGGCTCCCCGGTGAACGGTTCGTAGTACTCCGCGAAGGTGCCGTCACTGGCCTGGCGCAGACCCTCACGGCGCAGGATCGACGAGCGCTCGGCCCAGCCGCGCCTGGCGAAACACCAGGAGAACAGCCAGGTCATCACCGGCCACACCGGCCCGCGCCAGTACTCGCGGGGCCGGAAGTCGCGGGACACCGGCGACGTCGACGGAATCAGCGCGTAGGCGAGGTCGGGGTGACCGCAGAACCGCGGGCCCTCCAACAGCCGCAGCAGCGCCCGCTCCCGGTCGTGCGGCAACCCGCCGCAGAGCAGCGGTGCGAACTGCGCCACCGTCTCGGTCGCGATCCACCGGTCTGCCCGAACGTCGTAATCCCTTGCTGCGCCTGTTCTTTCATCGGTCGTCTCGATGACACCGGTCCGGAACCGGTCGGCCCACGCGTACAGGTCCTTCACATCGGCATGCGGCCGCTTGTAGTCCTCGCCGATCTCGGCGAGCACCTGGCAGGCCACCGACAGGATCGCCGAGACGAACACGTCCTCCACGGCGAAGCTCACCGCCTTGGGGAGCAGGTCGTCGTCGTAGCGTGCGGCCTTCATCTCCTCGACCAGCCACAGGTAGCGGTCGTACTCGAGGTCGCTGGGACGCTGGCTGGCGTCGGTGTTGATCTTGTTGTCCTCGCGCTGGTACTCCGGCACCACGCCGGGGTTCACCTTCGCGTAGGCGCTGTCCCATCGTGGGGAGTTGTCCATGCCCGACTCCCAGCCGTGATACACCGTCACCCGGCCGTGGCCGTTCTGGTCCCGGCACTCGGCCAGCCAACGGTGCCAGCGCACCAGATCGGCCCAGCGGCGGTCCAGGAACGACTCGGCGACGGCCCGGGTGGAGCGGCCGCGGGTGCGGGCGTGGTCGAGGATGCGCTGCACCGCGATCGCGTGCACGGGTGGCTGGGTGATGCCGGAGGTGCGGCGGGTGTGCGGCGCGTCGGCCGACAGCGCCGAGCACGCCCAGCGCGCCGGGCCGGGGAAGTAACCGTCGACGCCGTTGGCGAACACGATGTGCGGGATCATGCCGTTGCGCCACTGCGCCGAGAGCAGCGTGTCGAGTTCCACGACGGCCCGTTCCACCGACAGCGGGGCAAGGCCGATCGACACGAAGGCCGCGTCCCAGCTCCACATGTGCGGGTACAGCAACGGTGCCGCGGTGGTCATCGCACCGAGGTCGTTACCGCGCAGCAGGTACGCAGCGCGGGCCGCCAGTTGCGTGGGCGCAAAGCTGGGATCGTGGGGCATCGCCTCCCATGATGCGACGGCTGGGCCCGAATTGCAGTGTCGGTAGGGTTCGGGTGTGCCGACCGCCATGATCACCGGGGCCGCCCGCGGGCTCGGAGCCGCCCTCGCCGAGGCGCTGGCCCCGACGCACACCCTGTTCCTCGCCGGGCGCCCGTCACCGCAGCTGGATGCCGTCGCCGAGCGCTTCGGCGCCACCACCTGGCCCCTCGATCTCGCCGATCCCGACTCCATCACCGCGGTGGTCGAGCCCATCGTCGAACTCGACGTTCTGGTCCACAACGCCGGCGTGGCCTATCCGGGCCGGGTCGCCGAAACGTCGGTCGACGAGTGGCGGGCCACCATGTCGGTCAATCTCATTGGCGCGGTTGCCCTCACCCTCGAGCTACTCCCTGCGCTGCGCGCCGCGGGCGGGCACGTGGTGTTCATCAACTCCGGATCCGGGATCAACGCCTCCCCCGGGCTGGCGTCGTACTCGGCGAGCAAGTTCGCGCTGCGGGCGTTCGCCGACTCGCTGCGCACCGACGAGCCGTCACTGCGCGTGACGTCGGTGCACCCCGGACGCATCGCCACCGAGATGCAGGAGGATCTGATCGCCTACGAGGGCCGCGACTACGACCCCGGACAGTTCCTCAGCCCGCAGACCGTTGCGGGGGTCACCGCCGACGCGATCAACGCGCCGCGCGACGCCCACATCCACGAGGTCATCGTCCGCCCCCGGTGATTTCGGCGTGTGCAGTCGCGCTGAGCGCTACCCGTCACGCCCTGATCGCTGCCCTGATGGTCGCGAGAACCCGCTCGGGGTATTCGGTGAGATCCAGCCACGTGAAGCGCAGTACCTGCCAGCCCATAAGGGCGATTCTGTTCTGCCTTGTGCGGTCGTTCTGGAACGCGTCCTGGTCGCTGTGGAAGGCGAACCCGTCAACTTCGATCACCACCTTGGCATCGACGAACGCAACGTCGACTTCATAGCCGCCCACCGGATGATTCGTCCGCCACCCTGGCAGCGCGGCTCGTGTCAGCAGCCTCACGAGGATGCGCTCGGCCTCGGACCGTGCTCCGTCCTCGGCGCCCTGCAACAAGAGGCGCGCCTTCGGCGATCCGTACCGCCCTTTGTTCCGCAGATGAACCCGCCACAGTTCGTTCAGCTCGAAGCCTCCCTGCAAGGCCGAGTCGAGCAGTTTGGCGCCGTCACGTCGTCTCACTGCGGCTTCGAGCACGGTCAGGGACTCCGTCGTCACGCGCAACCCCCGCACGACTTCGACATCGAGGGCGGCCAGATCGCGACGACGCACGATCGAGCCCTCATGAATGCGGCCGTTGCTGTCCCGCGGCACCGTCACCTCCACGACGGACGGCGCGAACCGGGTCAGGCCGTGCCACCACGCAGCGGCCAGCCCGCTGGCTGCGGCGCGGTCGCCATAGCCCCACACCGCCGCTCTGACCCGCGCGGCGTCGGAGAACGGCCTGTCGTCTGCGAAGTACACGCCTTTGGAGCAGCGGCGCCAACGACCCGAGCGGACGTTTCTGCTGACCGAATGCTTGCTGAGGCCCGCCGCACGCGCCTGCGCCAGCGTCACCACGCCATCGTGCCTTCGCAGATATTCACCGACCACACGGCTAAGACGTCACCGGAAGGTGAATCGGTTCCCTCCACGGCGATTTCGGCGTCCGCGGTCGCGCCTACCGCTACTGCGCACGCCGAAATCGCCGCTTAGAGGACGACGTTCACGAGTCGGCCCGCGACGACGATCACCTTCTTCGGTGTCCGGCCGTCCAGGAACGCGACGACCTTCTCCTCGGCCAGCGCGGCGGCTTCCACGGCGTCGGCGTCGGCGTCGGCGGGCACCGTGACTCGGCCGCGGACCTTGCCGTTGACCTGCACCGGATACTCGACGGAGTCCTCGACCAGATACCGCTCGTCGGCCACCGGGAACGGGCCGTGCGCCAGCGAGCCGTCGTGCCCGAGACGCATCCACAACTCCTCGGCCAGGTGGGGTGCCAGCGGCGCGACCATCAGCACCAACGGTTCCAGCGCTGCCCGCGCCGTCACCGCCTGCTTGGTCAGATGGTTGGTGTACTCGATGAGCTTGGCCGCCGCCGTGTTGTTGCGCAGCGCCGCATAATCCTCGGCCGCGCCCGCGATCGTGCGGTGCAGCAGCCGAAGGGTCTGCTCGTCGGGCGCGTCGTCGGTGGCCCGCGTCGCGCCGCTCTCCTCGTCGACGAGCAGCCGCCACACCCGCTGAAGGAACCGGTACGCGCCGACGACGTCCTTGGTCGCCCACGGCCGCGACGCCTCCAGCGGCCCCATCGACATCTCGTACACCCGCAGCGTGTCGGCGCCGTAGTTGTCGCAGATCTCGTCCGGCGACACCGAGTTCTTCAGGCTCTTGCCGATCTTGCCGAATTCCTGGTTGACCTCGATCTCCCCGGTCGGGGACTCCCAGTAGAAGCGGCCGTCGCGCTCGACGACCTCGGCCGCAGGCACGTAGGAGCCGCGGGAATCGGTGTACGCGAACGCCTGGATGTAGCCCTGGTTGACCAGGCGCCGATACGGCTCGCGGGAGCTGACGTGACCGAGGTCGTAGAGCACCTTGTGCCAGAACCTCGAGTACAGCAGGTGCAGCACGGCATGCTCGACGCCACCGACGTAGAGGTCGACGCCGCCGGGATCATCGGCGCCGTGCTCGGCCGGTCGCGGCCCCATCCAGTACGCCTCGTTCTCCTTGGCGCACAACTCTCCTTTGTTGTCCGGGTCGGTGTAGCGCAGTTCGTACCAGGAGCTGCCCGCCCACTGTGGCATGACGTTGGTGTCGCGGGTGTACGGCTTGAACCCGTCGCCCAGGTCGAGTTCGACGTTCACCCAGTCGGTGACCTTCGCCAGCGGCGGCGACGGTTCACTGTCGGCGTCGTCGGGGTCGAACGACACCGGCGAATAATCGGGCACGTCGGGCAGTTCGACGGGCAGCAGCGACGCCGGCAACCCGTGGGCGCGGCCATCGGCGTCGTAGACGATCGGGAACGGCTCACCCCAGTAGCGCTGCCTGGCGAAAAGCCAGTCCCGCAGCTTGTACTCGACACGTTCCTGGCCCCGGCCGTCGCGGACCAGCCGCTCGGTCATCGCCTTCTTGGCCGAGGTGACATCCATTCCGTCGAGGAAGCCGGAGTTCACCATCACGCCGTCGCCGGTGTAGGCCTCAACCGAGACATCTCCTCCCGTAACGACTTCCACGATCGGCAACCCCAACTCGGTTGCGAATTCCCAGTCCCGTTGGTCCCCGCTGGGCACCGCCATGATGGCGCCGGTGCCGTAACCGGCGAGGACATAGTCGGCGATGAACACCGGGATCCGTTGCCCGTTCGCCGGATTCGTCGCATACGCGCCCAGGAAAGCGCCGGTCTTGGATTTGTTCTCCTGACGCTCCAGGTCGGACTTGGCCGCGATCGCGGCACGGTAGGCCGCCACCGCCTCGGCAGGCGTGGCCGCACCGAACGTCCACCGTGGATCCACATCCGCCGGCCACGCCTCGGCGACAAGCTGATCCACCAGATCGTGTTCCGGAGCCAGCACCATGTACGTCGCGCCGAACAGCGTGTCCGGACGGGTGGTGAACACCTCGATGTCGCCCGCGGCCGTGTCGAACAGCACCGCCGCACCGGTCGAGCGGCCGATCCAGTTGCGCTGCATGGTCTTGACCTTGTCGGGCCAGTCGAGCACGTCGAGATCGTCGAGAAGCCGGTCGGAATACGCGGTGATCCGCATCATCCACTGCCGCAACCGTTTCCGGAAGACCGGGAAGTTGCCGCGGTCGCTGCGCCCGTCGGCGGTGACCTCCTCGTTGGCCAGCACGGTGCCAAGGCCCGGGCACCAGTTCACCACCGAGTCGGCCAGGTAGACCAGGCGGTGGGCGTCGACGACATCGGCACGTCCGGCGGCGTCGAGCGCCGACCAGTCGCGGCCGTCCTCCAACGCCCGGGTTCCGGCGTCGAACTCCGCGACCAATTCGGCGATCGGGCGGGCCTTGTCCGCGGCCGGGTCGAACCAGGCGTTGTAGATCTGCAGGAAGATCCACTGGGTCCACTTGTAGAAGTCCCCGTCCGTGGTGGAGAAGCTGCGCCGCGGATCGTGGCCGAGGCCCAACCGCCCGAGCTGGCGGCGGAAGTTGACGATGTTGGCCTCGGTGCGGGTGCGCGGGTGGGTGCCCGTCTGGATCGCGTACTGCTCAGCGGGCAGACCAAAGGCGTCAAAACCCAACGCATGCAGAACATTACGTCCCGTCATCCGGTAGTACCTGGCGTACACGTCGGTCGCGATGTACCCCAGTGGGTGACCGACGTGCAGGCCCTCGCCCGACGGGTAGGGGAACATGTCCTGGACGAACATCTTGTCCGCGGGCACCGGGGCACCGTCGGCGGGCGCCAGCGAGCCGACCGGGTTGGCCACATCGAAGGTCCCCGCCTGGGCCCACCGCTGCTGCCACGTCCGCTCGATGTCTCCGGCCAGCTCCGCGGTGTAGCGGTGCTTCGGGGTGTCGGCGGCGGCAGTCGTTCCGGACGAGCGCTCGCGCGAGGACTGTGTTCCGGTCGGCGTTTCGGTCACGCCACCAGGGTATAAGCACCCCGATCGCCGTTTTCCCGGCCTCGGGGTTGGTCTCGGTTCCGTTGCGGATGCATCAGGGGTTGGTTCCAGCTCGACTCCAGGCCTGGCTACTGCGAGACCGCCGTGGATACATTCGTCGCCTGACGCGGGAGTGGCAGCCCCGGACAGTCGGGGAGAGGAACCGGAGGACTACTGGAGATGAGCGAAATCGCCCGCCACTGGCGGGTTCTGGCAGTCGGCATCGGCACCACCGCGGTCGGTGCGGCGGGCGTGTTGGGCTGTGCCGGCGTGACGGCATCGGCTCAGCCGGTGATCCCGCAGCCGTCGCTGCCCTCCCCTGCCACCGTGACTCAGACCGTCACCGTGGCACCCAACGCCGCGCCCCAGGCCATCGGTCAACCGGTTGTGACGCCTGCCACCGGACCTGCCGCCGTACCCGCCGGGGTCACCGCACCCGCGGCACCGGCCGTGCCCGTGGTGCCGACTCCTCCACCGTCCACCATCACCCCGGCGACGTCGGGGACCATCACCGAGTACTTCGCCTCCAAGGGCGTCGCGCTCGAACCGCAGTCCAGCCGCGACTTCCGGGCGCTCAACATCGTGCTGCCGATGCCGCGGGGCTGGGCACACATCCCCGATCCCAACGTCCCCGACGCGTTCGCGGTGATCGCCGACCGGGTCGGCGGCAACGGGCTGTACTCGTCGAACGCCCAGGTGGTGGTCTACAAGCTCGTCGGCCAGTTCGATCCCAAGGAGGCCATCAGCCACGGCCTGATCGACAGCCAACAGCTGCCGGCGTGGCGGTCCACCGACGCCTCGCTCGCCGACTTCGGCGGCATGCCGTCCTCCCTGATCGAAGGCACCTACCGCGAGAACGCCATGACGCTGAACACGTCCCGCCGGCACGTGATCGCGCCCTCCGGCCCTGACCACTACCTGGTATCGCTGGCCGTGACCACCAGCGTCGACCAGGTCGTGCCCGCCGCCGCCGCCACCGACGCCATCGTCAACGGCTTCAAGGTGAGCGTCCCCTCAGCGGCGCCGCCGGCGCCTCCTGGCGCGGCACCCGGGCTGCCGGCACCCCCAGCTCCCGGCGTCCCCGCTGTGGTGGCCCCCCCGCCACAGCTACTGGGAATGCAGGGATAAAGACGGTCGTCCCCCGGGCGAAGCCTGGCGCCCGGGGGACGCCCCCTGATGACACTGCGGGGCACGGCCCCGGTGACACTGCGGGGCACGACCCCGATGCGCACCGTTATTCTGGGGCCCATGATGGTGGCCACGGTGTTGTGTCTGTGCGCGGCCGTCGTGACCGCCGCGCAGGCCGTGTGGTCGCTGACGCGCCCGCCGGCATTCGACTACGTGCGACAGGTCCTGCGGGCGGTGGCGCCCACCCAGCTGGCCGCGGCGGTCATGCTCGCCGCGGGCGCGGTGGTGGCGCTCTCGGCGAACCCGCCGATGTCGACGATCGTCCTCATCGTGTGCGTCGCCGGCGCCGTGGGCACCGTGGCCGCGGGCTGCTGGCAGAGCGCCAATGCGGTGCTGCGCAATCAGCAGCGGGCCGCGGCGGCATCCGCCGGTTGTGGTGGCGGCGCATGTGCGACGTGCACACTGTCCTGCGGGTGAGTCAGTTGCGGCTGACGTCGATCGGATGTGTGGCCAGCAGCGACAACGGCATCGGCTGACGCCGCAGCACCCTGGACCACAGGTCGACTCGGGGTTCGACCAGCACGTCGGCGGGTAGGGCCGACAGCACGATCCAGTCGTCGCGCTCGATCTCGCCTTCGAGCTGCCCGATGGTCCAACCGGAGTAGCCGGCGAAGATGCGCACTCCCTCGATCATCGGCGCGACCGATTCCGGCTCGGCGTCCAGATCGACCATCGCGATGCGACCCTGCACGTGGCGCAGACCCGCCATCCCGGCGGTGTCCACCCCGACCCGCAGCGTCGCCAGGCACAGCGCGGCGTCGCGCTTGACGGGGCCGCCGATGAACATCGTCTTCGGCTTGGTCGCCAGCTTCGCCCACTGCGGCAGCACGTTGTACACCGCGGTCTCGCTGGGCCGGTTCAGCACCACGCCCAGGGTGCCGCCGTCGTTGTGCTCGACGACGTAGATGACGCTGCGCCGGAACGTCGGCTCCATCAGATCGGTGTTCGCCAGCAGCAGGGTGCCTGCGCGCACCCGGTGCGCGGCGGGGGCGACTCCTTCTCTGAAGTCCTCCGGATCCTCTGGCTGAGCCACCCAACCATCATGTCACCACCGTTGCTCGATGGTGGCGAACAAGCGCGGGCCATCCGGATATTTGTACTGTGGGTCGGGTCGCGGGCACCCACCGATGAGCGCTCGTGCGGCGATGAGACCGACGCGCAACTTCCACCAGGACGTGAACCCTTGCCCGATGCCCGCGCACCCCTTGGCTTGTGGCGCACGGTGCGGGCCCTGCCCGAGTTCTGGCAACTTCTCGAGGTGCGCGCGGTCAGCCAGTTCGGCGACGGCCTGTTCCAGGCCGGTCTGGCGGGCGCGATCCTGTTCAACCCCGAGCGCGCCGCCGATCCGTGGGCCATCGCCGGAGCGTTCGCGGTGCTGTTCCTGCCCTACTCGCTGCTCGGTCCGTTCGCGGGTGCGCTGCTGGACCGCTGGGACCGGCGCGTGGTGTTGATCGGCGCCAACAGCGGACGGCTGGCGCTGGTGATCGGGGTCGGCACGCTACTGGCCGCCGGGGTGGGCGACCTGCCAATCCTGTTGGGCGCGTTGATCGTCAACGGCTTCACCCGGTTCGTGTCCTCGGGGCTGTCCGCCGCGCTGCCGCACGTGGTGCCCCGCGGGCAGGTGGTGGCGATGAACTCGGTCGCGACGGCCACGGGGGCTGCGGCGGCGTTCCTCGGCGCCAACTTCATGCTGCTGCCACGCTGGGTGTTCGGTTCGGACGACTCCGGTGCTGCCGCAATCATTTTCATCGTCACGGTGCCGGTGGCGCTGGCGCTGTGGCTGTCGGTGCGCTTCCCGCCACGCATGCTCGGGCCCGACGACAGCGCCCGCGCGGTCCACGGGTCGGTCGCCTACGCCGTGGCCACCGGCTGGGTGCACGGCGCGCGCACCGTGCTCGCCGTGCCCACCGTCGCCGCCACCCTCGCCGGGTTGTCCGCGCACCGGATGGTGTTCGGCATCAACACGCTGCTGGTTCTGGTGATGGTGCGCCACAGCGACACCGCGGCGGTCGCAGGTCTCGGCACTGCGGTGTTGTTCGTCGCCGCCACCGGCACCGGATCGTTCCTCGCCACCGTCGTGACACCCGCACTGGTCAAGCGGTTCGGCCGCTACGCCGCGCCCAACGCCGCGCTCACGTTCGCGGCGGTCGTCCAGATCTTCGGGGCGAGCCTGCATCTGCCCGTGATGGTCGTCTGCGGATTCCTGCTCGGTGCGGCCGGGCAGGTGGTCAAGCTGTGCGCCGACACCGCAATGCAGGTCGATGTCGACGACGCCCTGCGCGGACACGTCTTCACGGTCCAGGACTCGCTGTTCTGGATGGCGTTCATCACCGCGATCGCGGCCGCTGCCTTCGTCATCCCGCCCGACGGTCACGCCCCGGCGCTCGCGGTCGCCGGCACCGGCATCTACCTGGCGGGCCTAGGAGCACACGCGGCTGTGGGGCGCGGCGCCCGGCTGGGGTGAGGTTCGCGGATAAGGTGGCCGACATGCCGGGAGCAACCCCGATGGTCGCCGATCTGCGCGCCGAGAGCGACGACCTCGACGCGCTGGTCGCCGACCTGCCGGCCGCACGCTGGGCGACCGACACCCCCGCACCCGGCTGGACCATCGCCCACCAGATCGCGCACCTGCTGTGGACCGACCGGGTCGCGCTGACGGCCATCACCGACGAGCCCGGTTTCACCGAAGTCCTCGGTCGCGCCGCCGAGGACCCCGCCGGCTTCGTCGACGCAGGCGCCGCGGAACTCGCCGAGCTGCCGCCCGAGCGGTTGCTCGTCGACTGGCGCACCACCCGCACCGCGCTGCACGACGAACTCCTGACCGTGGCCGACGGCCGCAAGCTGCCGTGGTTCGGTCCTCCGATGAGCGCCGCGTCGATGGCCACCGCACGCCTGATGGAGACGTGGGCACACGGCCTCGACGTCGCCGACGCGCTCGGCGTGACGCGGGCCCCGACCGCGCGGCTGCGTTCGATCGCCCACATCGGGGTCCGCACCCGCGACTTCGCGTTCGCGGTCAACGGGCTCACCCCGCCTGCGGAACCGTTCCACGTGAAACTGACCGCGCCCGACGGCTCCGTGTGGACGTGGGGACCCGAGGAGGCCGCCCAGCAGGTCAGCGGCTCGGCCGAGCATTTCTGCATGCTCGTGACCCAGCGCCGCCCCCTGGCGCAGCTCGATGTCGTCGCCGACGGCCCGGACGCCGAGCAGTGGCTGGCCATCGCGCAGGCGTTCGCCGGGCCGCCCGGCCCCGGCAGGGACTGACCGCGGTTCAGAGGGTGGCGGCGCTGTCCGCCCGCCCGTCGCCGTCGCGGTCGCCGAGCCGGACATCCCAGCGTCCGTCACCGTCGGTGTCCACCCACGCAGACCCGGTCCCGAACGCGCGGTCCGCCACACCGTCACCGTCGGCGTCGGCCAGCCGCTCCCCCGGCTCACCGTCGCCATCGAGATCGACGGCCGGCCCGGCGGCGGGATGCTCGGTCCCGTCCAGCCCGAACCAGCGCAATCCGCCACCCCCGACGGCGCTGACCGCCCACGTCCCCGTGCCGTCGTCGGTGAAGTAGGCCTCCGGCACCCCGTCGCCGTCGAGGTCCATCACCGCGTGCTCGGCCACGTCGTCGCCGTCGAGGTCGGCGAGAACGTCGTCGATCAACCCGTCGCCGTCGACATCGAGTCCGACGGACTCCAGCAGACCGTCGCCGTCGAGGTCGCGGTCCGCGTCGACGGTCCACACGGTGGCTGATCCGTCGGGATCACCGAGGCAATAGTCCACACCGGGTCAGACGCGCGGGGTGCCGTTCTCGTTCCACCACTTCAGCAATTCCTCGACTGCCTCGTCGTGGCTCAGCGGGCCACGATCCAGCCGCAGCTCCTTGAGGTGGTTCCAGGCCTGGCCCACCAGCGGACCGCCCGGGATGCCCAGGAGCCGCATGATCTCGTTGCCGTCGAGGTCCGGGCGGACCCGGGCGAGGTCCTCCTTGGCCGCCAGCTCGTCGATGCGGTGTTCCAGGTCGTCGTAGTTGGCCTGCAGCCGCGCGGCGCGGCGCTTGTTGCGGGTGGTGCAGTCGGCGCGCACCAGCTTGTGCAGCCGGCTCAACAACGGCCCCGCGTCGGTGACGTAGCGTCGCACGGCCGAATCGGTCCACCTGCCGTCTCCGTATCCGTGGAAGCGCAGGTGCAGATAGACCAGCTGCGAGACGTCGTCGACCATCTGCTTGGAGTACTTCAGCGCCCGCATCCGCTTGCGGGTCATCTTCGCCCCGACCACCTCGTGGTGATGGAAGCTCACCCCGCCGTCGGGCTCGTGCCTGCGCGTCACCGGCTTGCCGATGTCGTGCAGCAGCGCCGCCCAGCGCAACACCAGGTCCGGGCCCTCCGGTCCCTCCAGGTCCATCGCCTGCCGCAGCACCGTCAGCGAATGCTGGTAGACGTCCTTGTGCTGGTGGTGTTCGTCGATCGCCATCCGCATCGCCCCGATCTCGGGCAGCACCACCTCGCCGAGACCGGACTGCACCATCAGGTCGATCCCGGCCACCGGGTCCGCGCCGAGCAGCATCTTGTCCAGTTCTGCGGCGACCCGCTCGGCGGTGATCCTGCCCAGCTGAGGCGCCATCTCCTCGAGCGCGCGCCGCACCCGCGGCGCCACCGAGAAGCCGAGCTGGGACACGAACCTGGCCGCACGCAGCATCCGCAGCGGATCATCGCCGAACGACACCTCCGGCGCCGACGGGGTGTCCAGCACGCGGTCCCGCAGTCCGGCCAGCCCGTCGAGCGGGTCAAGGAACTCCCCCGGCCCGTCCGGGGTGATCCGCACCGCCATCGCGTTGACGGTGAAGTCCCGGCGTGTCAGGTCGCCGGCCAGGTCGTCGCCGAAGCGGACGTCCGGGTTGCGCGACACCTGGTCGTAGCTGTCGGCCCGAAACGTGGTCAGCTCCAACCGGTCTGCGCCCTTGCCGACGCCGATCGTGCCGAACGCGATACCGGTGTCCCACAGCGCGTCCGCCCAGCCACGCAGGAACGGCTGCATCTGCTCGGGCCGGGCGTCGGTGGTGAAGTCCAGATCGGTGCCCAGCCTGCCGAGCAGCGCATCGCGAACACTGCCGCCAACGAGGTACAGCTCATGCCCGTGGTCGGCGAACAACCGGCCGAGGGGGCGCAGCACCTCGCCGTGGCGGTTCAGCGACACCTGCGCGGCGGCCAGCAGCTCGGCGTCGGATGTGGGGTCGGGCACGTGGGGTGAGCCTACTGGTCACAGCCGTGTCACCGTCCGGCGAGTGCGGCGAGGGCTGCTGTTCACGCCAACTACTATCGCTTGGGTGTCGGACGGCGAGCAGCCCAAACCCCGACGGCGCCGAGGTCGGCGCCGCGGCCGACGAGCGGCAGGCCCGCCCGAACCGGGCGCCGACCAATCCGGCGGCCACCGCAAGCGCACCCCGTCCAACGTTGCCGGCGACCAGTCGGCCCCGGCTCCCAAACCGCAGAAGTCGCGGCCCCGCCGGCCCCCGGACCGCCTGCGGACCGTCCATGAGACCTCGGCGGGAGGGCTGGTCATCGACGGTATCGACGGTCCCAAGGAAACCCAGGTCGCGGCCTTGATCGGGCGCATCGACCGGCGTGGGCGGATGCTGTGGTCGCTGCCCAAGGGCCATATCGAGATGGGTGAGACCGCCGAGCAGACCGCCATCCGCGAGGTCGCCGAGGAAACCGGGATCCAGGGCAGCGTGCTCGCGGCCTTGGGCAGCATCGACTACTGGTTCGTCACCGAGGGCAGGCGCGTGCACAAGACCGTGCACCACTACCTGATGCGGTTCTCCGGCGGCGAGCTGTCCGACGAGGACCTCGAGGTCACCGAGGTGGCGTGGGTGCCATTGAGGGAGCTGCCGAAGCGGCTGGCCTACGCCGACGAACGCCGCCTCGCCGAGGTCGCCGACGAATTGATCGACAGATTGCACTCCGACGGGCCCGCCGCGCTGCCACCCCTGCCGCGGACGACGCCGCGGCGCCGCGGCCAGACGCACTCCCACACCCGCAACCACCGAACCGATCCCACCGCTCAACAACAGCCCGGCCGGCGGACGAACGGCTGCGGACAAGGGCCGTGAGCCGCCCACCCGCACGGCTGCTCGTCGCGGTCGTCGCGCTGCTGATGGCCGTGCTGCCCGCCGTCGCCTCCCCTCTTGCCGGAGCCCAGCCCGGAACCACCTCGTTCCTCCGGGTGCAGATCGACGCCGTCACCCCCGAGATCGTCACCACGACCAGCGAACCGCTGGTGACCGTCACCGGCAAGATCCGCAACGTCGGCGACCGTCCGGTTCGCGACGTGGTGGTGCGACTCGAGCACGCCGCCGCGGTGACCTCATCGAGCGGGCTGCGCACCGACCTGTCCGGCAACGTCGACCAGTACCAACCGGTCGCCGACTTCATCACCGTCGCACCCGAGATGGGGCGCGGGCAGGAGGTTCCGTTCCGGCTGGCCTACCCACTGCGCTCCGCCGACCGACCCTCGCTGAACATCGAGAACCCCGGCGTGTACCCCGTCATGGTCAACGTCAACGGCACCCCCGACTACGGGGCGGAGGCCCGTCTCGACGACTCCCGCTTCCTGTTGCCGGTGCTCGGGGTGCCCGCGGACGAGGGCTCCGACGCCACCGCCAGCGAGATGCTGGACTCCACCGTGCCGCCCGACACCACCCGCCCGGTCGGGCTGACCATGTTCTGGCCGTTGGCCGACCGGCCGCGGCTGGCCGCCGGTGCGCCGGGCGGCACCACGCCGGTCCGACTGATCGACGACGACCTCGCTACGTCTCTGGCCAGTGGCGGCCGCCTCGACACGATGCTGTCCGCGGTCGACTTCGCCACCAGCCCGCCGGTCGATCCGGGCGGTGAGGTCACCCGCGCACTGTGCCTGGCCGTCGACCCCGACCTGCTCGTCACCGTCAACGCCATGACGACCGGTTACGTCGTCAACGACGGCTCCGACGACGGCCCGCGCACCCTGACCCATCCAGGTACCGGGCAGCAGGCCGCAGTCGACTGGCTCAACAGGCTCAAGGCGCTGGCGCATCGCATGTGTGTCGCGCCGACGACGTACGCGCAGGCCGACCTCGATGCCCTCCACCGGGTGGGCGACCCCGGCCTCTCGGCGGTCGCCACGAGAGGTGCCGCTGAGATCGTCGACCAGATCCTCGGCATCACCACCACCCGCGGCGTCACCCTGGTCGGGGACGGGCCGCTGACCGGTCCCGCGGTGGAACTGCTGTCCGCGCAGGGGCCGACCGTGGCCATCGGCGCCGTCGACCTGACCGGGCCCGACGTCTCGGACGGCGGTGCACCGGAAACCGCGGACACCTCACCGGTGCGCTACACGCCCAACGTCGTCGCGGCACTGTTCGACCCGGCGGTGGGGGCGGCACTGGCCGGCGTGGGCCCCACCCCGGAGTCGCCGTCCTATCTGCACCCGTCACTGGGCGTCGCACTCAAACAGGACTCGGAGGTCGCGCGGCGCCAGGACGCGGTCGGCTCGCTGCTGTGGCGCAGTCTGCAGCCCGACGCCGCACCGCGGACGCAGCTCCTGATGCCCCCGCTGATGTGGGACCTGTCGCCGCCGGACGCGCAGGCGATCCTGACCGCGGTCGCGACCAGCATCCGGGCCGGGTTGGCGGTGCCCCGCCCCCTGGGCGCGGTGGTCACCGAGGCGGCCGCGGTGACCGACTCCGTGCCGCTGCCGTCGGGACCGCTCGGCAATCCGCGGGGGCGGTTCGACGACGCAGTGGTGTCGGGCATCGCCGCGGTGACGGGCCGGTTGTGGGGTCTGACCGCGGCGCTCACCACCGACGAACGTACCGGCCAGACGGGCAGCAAGTACACGGCGCCGCTGCGAGAGGATCTGCTTCGCGCACTGAGCCTTTCGGTGCCACCCGACGCCCGCAACGGCCTGGCGCAGCAGCGGCTCACGACGGTGGGCCGCACCGTGGAGGACCTGTTCCGCGCCGTCACCATCGTCAACCCCGGCGGCTCCTACACGTTGGCGACCGAACGCAGCCCGCTGCCTCTGGCGCTCCGCAACGACCTGCCGGTGCCGATCAGGGTGCGGCTGGACATCGACGCTCCTCCCGGCATGACGGTCACCGACATGGGTGAGATCGTGCTGCCGCCCGGCTTTCTGCCGCTGAAGGTTCCGATCGAGGTGCACTTCACCCAGCGGGTGGCCGTGGACGTCGCGCTGCGCACCGCCGATGGGCTGCCCCTCGGCGAACCGGTCCGGCTGTCCCTGCACTCCAACGCCTACGGCAAGGTGCTCTTCTTCATCACGCTGTCCGCCGGCGCGGTACTGGTGCTGCTGGCGGGCCGGCGGCTGTGGCACCGGTTCCGCGGCCAACCCGACCGCGCGGACCTGGACCGCCCGGATCCGATCGAGGTGGCGCTCGCCTACCGCGAGGACGACGCCGCCGACGGGGGCCGCAAGGGCCCACCGGACGCGACGGCCCCCGACGGCCAGCGGCGGCCACGATGAGCGGCCCCGGCCGCCGGATGCGCGCACCCGCTCCCCCGCCCCGCGTGCCACCCAGGCCGGTGCCGCGACAGCCGACCCCCCGCGCCGAACTGTCCGACTCGGCGGTCGTGGGACGGTCGTGGGGGATGGCCGTGGCCACGCTTGCCAGCCGGCTCACCGGGTTCGCCCGGATCGTGCTGCTCGCCACCATCCTCGGCGCCGCCCTGTCGAGTGCGTTCACCGTGGCCAACCAATTGCCCAACATGATCGCGGCGCTGGTGCTGGAGGCCACGTTCACGGCGATCTTCGTGCCGGTGCTCGCCCGCGCCGAACGCGACGACCCCGACGGCGGGGCCGCGTTCATCCGGCGGCTGCTCACGCTGGCGGTGACCCTGCTGCTCGTGGTCACCATCGTCTCGACGGTGGCCGCGCCGCTGCTGGTCGACCTGATGCTGGGTAGCGAGCCGTTGGTCAACCGACCGCTGACCACCGCGTTCGCGTTCCTGCTGTTACCGCAGATCGTGTTCTACGGCCTGTCGTCGGTATTCATGGCGATCCTCAACACCCGCAACATCTTCGGGCCGCCCGCGTGGGCTCCGGTGGTGAACAACGTCGTCGCGATCCTCACGCTCGGCCTGTATGTGCTTGTGCCGGGCGAGCTTTCGATCAACCCGGTCGAGATGGGCAATGCCAAGCTGTTGGTGCTCGGTATCGGCACCACGCTCGGGGTGGTGGCACAGGCCTCGGTGCTGTTCGTGGCGATCCGGTCGGAACGGGTGAGTCTGCGTCCGCTCTGGGGTATCGACGATCGTCTCAAGAAGTTCGGCATGATGGCGCTGGCGATGGTGCTCTATGTGCTCGTCAGCCAGGTCGGTTTCATCGTCGGCAACCAGATCGCCAGTGCGGCAGCCGCATCCGGGCCCGCAATCTACAACTACACGTGGTTGGTGCTGCAGCTGCCGTTCGGCATCATCGGGGTCACCGTGCTGACCGTCGTGATGCCGCGACTGTCCCGTAACGCCGCCGCCGACGACGGGCCCGCGGTTCTTGCCGACCTGTCGTTGGCCACCCGGCTGACGATGGTGACGCTGATTCCGATCGTCGCGCTGATGACCGTCGGCGGGCCCGCGATCGGCAGCGCGCTGTTCTCCTACGGCAACTTCGGTGAGGTGGACGCCGGCTATCTCGGCATGGCGATCACGCTGTCGGCCTTCACCCTGATCCCGTACACCCTGGTGCTGCTGCAGTTGCGGGTGTTCTACGCGCGCCAGGAACCGTGGACGCCGATCGTGCTGATCGTCGTGATCACGGTGGTCAAGATCGCGGCGTCGCTGGCGGCCCCGCACCTCACCGACGACCCCGAGCTGGTCGCCGGCTACCTCGGCATGGCCAACGGCCTGGGATTCCTGGCCGGCGCAACCGTGGGCTACCTTCTGCTGCGCGCCCGCCTCGACCCGCCGGACGGCCGGCTCATCGGACTCGACGTGGTCCGCACCATCCTGGTCACCATCACCGCGTCGCTGTCGGCGGGCCTGATCGCCCACGTGATCGACCAGTTGTTGGGGTTGGAGAAGCTCACCAGCGCGTGGGGCGGTGGGGGCTCGCTGTTGCGGCTGGCCGCGCTCGGCCTCGTGATGGCGCCGATCGTCGTCGGGATACTTCTGGCGGCGAAGGTGCCCGACGCGCAGGCTGCGCTCGCGGCCGTGCGCAGGCGGCTTCGCCTGGGCGGGGCGGCACCTGCGACGCCCGTCCGGCCACGTCCCGGCCCCGGCCTCACGTACCCTGATCAGAGGAATCCGTCCCCGCCACGCCGCCGCCGACAGCCCCGGCCGGTGCGCCGGGGACCTTCGGCCGACGTTGCCGACGACTGGAGGCGGAAAGGATCTGCGGTGAGCGACACACCCGCCGGCGGTTCCCCGCCGGAGCCCGATGCCGCCGGTCTTTCCCAGACCACCCGAATCGACCGGCCGCTGGCGGACGACTTCCAGCCCGACGTTCCCGACACTTCCGGCGAGCACCCGCAGCCATCCGACGAGACTGCGACCACGGCTCTGCCGTCGGCGCCGGCGAGCCCCTCCCGCCCCCGCTCGGACTACGGCGGCGACTCGACCCGGGAACCGCTGGCCTTCGATCCACCCCGCGAACCGCCCATCGAGACCGCGGTCCCCGCCGAGGACATCCACCTCATCCCCGGCGCGATGATCGCCAGCGGCCGCTACCGCCTCCTGGTCTTCCACGGCGGCCCGCCCCAGCTCCAGTTCTGGCAGGCGCTCGACACCGCGCTGGACCGTCAGGTGGCCCTGACCTTCGTCGACCCCGACGGCACCATGCCCGAGCGCCAGGTGCAGGAGATCCTGACCCGGACCCAGCGGCTCGGCCGCATCGACATGCCCGGGGTGGCGCGCGTCCTCGACGTCGCCGCCACCGGCTCCGGCGGCCTGGTGGTCTCGGAGTGGATCCGCGGCGGCTCGCTGGCCGAGGTCGCCGACACCACCCCGTCACCCATCGGCGGTGCCCGCGCCATCCAGTCGTTGGCCGCGGCGGCCGAAGTCGCGCACCGCAACGGGGTGGCGCTGTCGGTGGACCATCCAAGCCGTATCCGCGTCAGCATCGAAGGTGACGTGGCGCTGGCGTTCCCGGCGACACTGCCCGACGCGACACCCGACGACGACATCCGCGGAATCGGCGCGGCGCTGTACGCGCTGCTGGTCGATCGCTGGCCGCTACCGGAATCCGGCGAACCGAGCGGCCTCACTCCCGCCGATCTCGACGCCGCCGGCCAGCCGATCGAACCCAAGGCTCTCGACCGCGACATCCCGTTCCAGATCTCGGCGGCCGCGGTGCGCGCCGTGCAGGAGGGCGGCGGGATTCGCAGCGCCCCCACGCTGCTGAACCTGCTGCAGCAGGCCACCGCGATCGCCGACCGCACCGACAACATCGCGCCCGTGGAGGACGCCGCACCCGAGCCGCGCGGCGGGGGGTGGCTCGCCCCGCTGGCGGACCCGGACGCCGAGGCACGGCGCCGTAAGGGGCTCATCGTCGGGCTCACGGTCGCGGCAGTGATCGTCATCGTCGCGGTGGTGCTGCTGGCTACGGTGCTGAGCCGGATCTTCGGCGACGTCGGCAGCGGGCTCGGCGGCGACGAACTCGGCCTGAACGCACCGTCCTCGTCGGAAGAGGCGGCCACACCCACCCAGTCCGGCTCGGTCATCAAACCCGTTCGCGCAACGGTGTTCTCACCCGAAGGCGAGGCCGACGCACCGGATCTCGCCGGGCTCGCGATCGACGGTGACCCGGCGACGGTCTGGCCCACCGACACCTACTCCGACCCGACACCGTTCCCCGGCTTCAAGAACGGTGTCGGCCTGATGCTGCAACTGTCGCAGCCGGCCACCATCGGGTCGGTCACCATCAACGTCAACAGCACTGGTACGGCCGTGCAGATCCGGTCGTCGTCGTCGGCCACGCCGTCGTCGCTGGACGACACGACCGCGCTGACCCAGCCCACCACCCTGACGCCCGGGTCGAACACGATCGAGGTGGACGACGCGTCGCCGACGTCGAACGTGCTCGTGTGGATCTCCACCCTCGGCTCGGTCGGCGGTGAGAGCCGCTCCGACGTCTCGGAGATCACCCTCAACGCGGCGTCCTGACCCGCGATCCCCAAGCCGCACCGCGGCCCGCCATCCCCAGCCGCGAAGCAGCGTCGGCCCACGTCTGCGTGCCTGCCGAAAACTGGTGTGCGGAGCCACCCCCGGCGCCGTTTAGTGTTCGGCTGTGGGGATATTCTCGCGGCAGCAACGCGAGCGGCTGCGCACCGACGCCGAGCTTCTCGCCGCGCATGTCGGCGGTGACCGGTACGCGTTCGAGGAGCTGTTCTACCGGCACCATCGCCAGCTGTACCGGCTGGCCCTGCTGACCAGCAGGGATCGTGACGACGCCGCCGACGCACTCCAGGACGCGCTGCTCGCCGCGCACCGCGCCGCCCGAACCTTCCGCCACGAGTCGGCGGTCAGCAGTTGGCTGTACCGAATCGTCGTCAACGCCTGCCTGGACCGGTTGCGCCGCAACAAGATCCAGGCGAGCGAGGAGCTGGACGACGACCTGTGTCAGGTGGCGGACCCGACCGCGCGGGTGGACACCGCGATCGTGGTGGAGCGCGCCCTGATGCGGCTGCCCGTGGAGCAGCGCGCGGCGGTCGTCGCCGTCGACATGCACGGGTTCTCGGTGGCCGAGACCGCCCGCATTCTCGGGGTCGCCGAGGGCACCGTGAAGAGCAGGTGCGCCCGCGCCCGCGGAAAGCTGGCGGAGTCGCTGCACTACTTCGCCGCGGGCACCGCCCCCGCCGAGTGACCGCGGTCGGATAATCTCGAACCGATCTTCAAGGGGTGACGACCGGCGGGGGCAGCGATGGACAGCGGCGCGGGACCCCGTCCTGACTCCACCCCCGACCGCGATCCCGCCCCTGTCACCGCTCTCACCCCCGAACTGCTCGCCGATCTGCAGGCCGGCCTGCTCGACGACGCCACCGCGGCCCGGGTGCGCAGGCAGGCGCGCGCCGATCCCGAGGCTACATGTGTGCTGGCCGACCTCGACGCGGTCCGCCGCGACCTGGCACACCTGGGATCCGACCCGCGGACCGCGCCCGCCGTGCCTGCGGCCGTCACGGCCAGCGTGGGTGCGGCACTGCGGGCGGCACCGCCCCCCGGCCGGTCGTCCGGCGCCCACGCCCTCCCGCGCGCCGCGCTGACCCGGCGGCAACAGGCCGGGATCGCAGCCGGGATCGGTGCCGTGGCAGCCGCGGTCGTCCTCGGTGCGGTCATGGTGACCCGCGATGACGGCTCCGCGTTCCCGTCGGGACCGACGGCCGACCAGATCACCGTGGAGCAGACCGCGGACGACACCGACTTTCCGGTGTCCGACACCGAGCTGCGGGCGTCGCTGTCCGAGGTCGCCGACCTGGGCCCGCTGGCCGACGCGCAACGCCGCGCGGCGTGCCTGGCCGGCCTCGGCCACTCCCCCGCCCCGGAGGTCCTCGGTGGTCGACAGCTCGAGGTGTCCGGCAGGCCCGCGGTGCTGCTTCTGATTCCGGGCGAGCCGCCCGGGCAGGTCCTCGCACTGGCGGTGGAACCGGACTGCAATGCCGTCGACACCGGGCTGATCGCCGAGCGGGTACTCCCCCGGCAGTGACCACACCGACACCGCACCGGCGACGCTCCGGAGAGGTGCGCGGGAACACTGCGGCATACCCTGGTGTTTTACCAACGCGGTTGTTCGACCTGTTGCCGCTGGCAGAAAGGCTCTCATGACCTCCTCACCCACCGTCCATGACGTCATCGTCATCGGTTCCGGCCCTGCCGGCTACACGGCGGCCGTGTACGCAGCTCGTGCCCAGCTCAAGCCGCTGGTGTTCGAGGGCTCCCAGTTCGGTGGCGCCCTGATGACCACGACCGAGGTCGAGAACTATCCCGGATTCCGCGACGGCATCACCGGCCCGGAGTTGATGGACCAGATGCGTGAGCAGGCACTTCGCTTCGGCGCGGATCTTCGCATGGAGGACGTCGACGCCGTTGACCTGGCCGGACCCATCAAGTCCGTCACCGTCGGCGACGAGACCCACCAGGCGCGCGCGGTGATCCTGGCCATGGGCGCAGCCGCCCGGCACCTGGGTGTTCCCGGTGAGGACGCGCTGCTCGGCATGGGTGTGAGCACCTGCGCCACCTGCGACGGTTTCTTCTTCCGGGACCAGGACATCGCCGTGGTCGGCGGCGGCGACTCCGCGATGGAGGAGGCCACGTTCCTGACCCGCTTCGCGCGCAGCGTCACGCTGATCCACCGGCGAGACGAGTTCCGCGCGTCGAAGATCATGCTGGAGCGCGCGCAGACCAACGAGAAGATCCGGTTCCTCACCAACACCGACGTGACCGCGATCGAAGGCGACCCGAAGGTGACCGGTATCCGGCTGCGCAACTCCGTGACCGGTGAGGAATCCGAGCTGGCCGTGACCGGTGTCTTCGTCGCGATCGGGCACGACCCACGTTCGGAGCTGGTGCGCGGGCAGGTCGAGCTGGACGGCGCGGGCTACGTGCAGGTTCAGGGTCGCACCACCTACACCTCGGTCGAAGGAGTCTTCGCCGCAGGCGATCTCGTCGACCACACCTACCGCCAGGCGATCACCGCCGCCGGAAGTGGTTGCGCCGCCTCGATCGACGCCGAACGCTGGCTGGCCGACCACGCAGAGCCAGGCGAGAGAACCTCCACCTCAACAGAAGACACCGATCTGATTGGAGCACAACGATGAGCGCTGCTGAAACGACGACGGTGGCAGTCACCGACGATTCGTTCTCCCAGGACGTGCTGTCGAGCAGCACGCCGGTGCTCGTGGACTTCTGGGCGACCTGGTGCGGCCCGTGCAAGATGGTCGCCCCGGTGCTCGAGGAGATCGCGGCCGAGAAGGCAGGTTCGCTGACCGTCGCCAAGATCGACGTCGACGAGAATCCGGGCACCGCCCGCGACTTCCAAGTGGTGTCGATCCCGACGATGATCCTGTTCAAGGATGGTGAACCGATCAAGCGAATCGTCGGTGCGAAGGGCAAGGCGGCACTGCTGCGCGAACTCTCGGACGTGGTCTAGCGGCGGTCTGACGCCGCATTTCAGACGCTGAACACCTGCCTGGGGTTTTCTCGATTCCCCAGTCGGTCTGAGAGAATGCTGCCTATGTCGAGTCTGCGTCGCGGTGACCGCGGGGGTGCGGTCACCGAGATCCGGGCCGCTCTTGCCGCGCTGGGCATGATCGACCACCCCGACGATGACCTCACCACCGGCAAGCATGTCGCCGCGGACATGTTCGACGGCGAACTCGATCACGCTGTCCGCGCATTCCAGCAGCACCGCGGCCTGCTCGTGGACGGTGTCGTCGGTGAAGCCACCTACCGCGCCCTGAAGGAAGCCTCGTACCGGCTTGGGGCACGGACTCTCAACCACCAGTTCGGTGCACCGATGTACGGCGACGACGTGGCCACGCTGCAGGCGCGCCTGCAGGATCTGGGTTTCTACACCAACCTGGTCGACGGGCACTTCGGTCTGCTGACACATAACGCGTTGATGTCCTACCAGCGTGAGTACGGGCTGTATCCGGACGGTATCTGCGGCCCGGAGACGTTGCGGTCCTTGTACTTTCTCGGTTCCCGAGTCACCGGAGGATCACCACATGCGATCCGCGAGGAGGAGCTGGTGCGCAGTTCCGGTCCGCGACTGTCGGGGAAGCGGATCATCATCGATCCGGGCCGCGGGGGCGGCGATCACGGTCTGATCATGAACGGGCCCGCGGGTCCGATCAGCGAAGCAGATATCTTGTGGGACTTGGCCAGTCGCCTCGAAGGCCGGATGACCGCGATCGGCATGGAGACGTTCCTGTCCCGCCCGGCCAACCGCTCACCGTCGGACGCCGAGCGTGCGGTCACCGCCAACACCGTCGGCGCCGACCTGATGATCAGCTTGCGTTGCGCAGCCCAGGCCAGCCCGGCCGCCAACGGTGTCGCCTCGTTCCACTTCGGCAATTCGCACGGTTCGGTTTCCACCATCGGACGCAACCTTGCCGACTTCATTCAACGTGAAGTGGTGGCGCGCACCGGATTACGCGACTGCCGGGTGCACGGCCGGACGTGGGATCTGCTCCGGTTGACCCGCATGCCCACCGTTCAGGTCGACATCGGTTATGTCACCAACCTGGGTGATCGCGCCACCCTCGTGTCGCCGGCGTCGCGCGACTCGATCGCCGAAGGCATCCTCGCCTCCGTCAAACGGCTGTACCTGCTCGGCAAGAACGACCGGCCGACGGGCACCTTCACCTTCGCCGAACTACTCGCCCACGAGCTGTCGGTCGAGCAGGCCCGCCAGGCCTAACGGCACGGGTTCGATCCGGCTCCGACCGGCTCCTCGAGCTGGGCGCTCTGCAGCAGCCGCTCCAGTGCCTCCTCGACGCCGGCCTTCCATCCGAGACCCTGTTCGAGCTCCAGCCGCAGCCGCGGAAAGTAGGTGTGGTGCGACACCACCACGAATCCCGCGTCCAACAGCAGATCGGTGCCGAGCGTGCACTGCTCGACCGAGCAGTCGCCGAGGGTCTCCATCACAGGCGCGACATCCTCGGGCACGTTCGCCGTGCCGGTCAACTCGGAGGCCTCGGCTGAACGACCGAACGCCTCCAGCGCGCGCACGCCGCGCTGAACCAGGTCGCCGACCACCGCTGCGATCAGCGGCCGTGACAGGTCCTTTCCCCCGTGCCCAGACTCGACGCCGAGCGAGGTCAACAGGACGGCGTCGGCGCTGACGGGTCCGGTCGGAAACCGCGCCGCCCGGGGCACGGTGCGCGGCGGTGCATAGAACGCGTAGCCCAGGCACCGTTCGTCGGTCGACTCGAGGGTGGGGTCGCCGACGTCTGCACCCTCGCGGCACTCGACAGCCAACTGCCCGCAGGACCCCCACTCGAGCATGACCATCGACAGCCAAGCCTCCTTCTCGAACTCCGGGTCGGACAGATGATCGTCACCCAGCGTGGTCGGGTCGACCTCCCAGTAGACGCAGCGCCGGGCATGCTTCGGCAACTGCTCGAATGCTTCGAGCCGAAGAGGCGTGATACGTGCGGCCACTACACTCCCGGGGTTCTAAGCCGTCCGATGCCGACCGAAGCAGCCGGCAACCCTTCCAGGATAGAAGGCGCGGTCCAGACGGGCCCGCGCCGGCCGACCGGCGACCCTCGGCCCGGCTCCTTCATCGAATTCGTTTGGCGCACAGCATGTTTCCTTAGGCGGGCGGAACCGGCGGCCAAAGCGGACCCGTCAGTGTCACAGTGACGTAATTCGCCGGTATGGTCGGTCACGGCGACGACGTGTTCATCAGCTCCACAATTCGCTGCAGATCGTCGACCGATCCGAACTCGACCACGATCTTGCCCTTGCGCTTGCCCAAGCTGACCGTGACCCGGGTATCGAAGGCCGACGACAGCTGTTCGGCGACATCCTGCAGTCCCGGCATCTGAATCGGCTTGCGGCGCGGAGCCGATGGTGTCGTGCCGTCGTCGCGGTTGGCCAGGGTCACAGCCTCTTCGGTCGCACGCACAGACAAGCCCTCGGCCACGATGCGTGCGGCGAGTTCCTCCTGCTGCTCGGAGCCGCCCTCGAGTGACAGCAGCGCGCGCGCATGTCCTGCCGACAGCACGCCGGCAGCGACCCGGCGCTGAACCGCGATCGGCAGACGGAGCAATCGGATCATGTTCGTGATCACCGGCCGCGATCGGCCGATGCGCGACGCCAGTTCATCATGGGTGACGTCGAACTCCTCGAGCAGCTGCTGGTAGGCCGCCGCCTCTTCGAGAGGGTTCAACTGCACGCGATGGATGTTCTCCAGCAGTGCATCCCGCAGCATGCTGTCGTCGGCGGTTTCCCGGACGATCGCCGGGATCGTCGCCACTCCGGCCTGTTGGGCGGCGCGCCACCGCCGCTCCCCCATGACAAGTTGGTAGCGCGGGTGCCCTTGGGTCGTTGTTTCGGGGGTTTCCCGCACCACGATCGGCTGCATCAAGCCGAACTCACGGATGGAATGCACGAGCTCGGCGAGGGCCTCCTCGTCGAACACCTGGCGCGGCTGGCGCGGGTTCGGATCGATCCTCGACGGGTCGATCTCGCGGTAGACGGCGCCGACCGGGTTCTCCTCCGCCGTGGGCGGAGCGGTTGCGGCGGGCGGTCCACCGAACATCGCGTCGGCGGCCGCGTCGCCCATCCGCGGCCCGGTGGTCGCCGGTCCATCCCCGTCGGCCGGACCCGTTGGGATCAGCGACGCGAGGCCGCGGCCCAGTCCGCTCCGCTTGCGTGCCGCGTTGTTCATCGGTTCCCTCTTCTCGTCGCGGGTACGGTCATCGCGGTTGTTCCTCGAGTCCGCGGTGCGCAAGCTCACGGCTCGCGTCGAGATAGCTCATCGCGCCCCTGGACCCGGGGTCATATTCGATGATCGTCATTCCGTAACCCGGCGCCTCGGAGACCTTCACGCTGCGCGGGATCACGGTCCGCAGCACCTTGTCTCCGAAGTGCGCCCGCACATCCATCGCCACCTGATCGGCCAGCTTCGTGCGACCGTCGTACATCGTGAGCACAACTGTCGTCACGTCGAGGGCGGGGTTCAGGTGCGCCTTGACCATCTCGATGTTTCGCAGAAGCTGACCCACCCCTTCGAGGGCGTAGTACTCGCACTGAATGGGGATGAGGACCTCAGGCGCGGCGACCAACGCATTGATCGTGAGCAGTCCGAGGGATGGCGGGCAGTCGATGAAGACATAGTCGAAGTCGTGGTGCTCGAGTTCGGCCAGCGCGGTGCGCAGCCGGCCCTCCCTCGCGACCATGCTGACCAGTTCGATCTCGGCGCCCGCGAGGTCGATCGTCGCCGGGATGCAGTAGAGCCGGTCGTTGTGCGGGCTGCGCTGCAGCGCGGAATCGATGGGGATCTCACCGATCAACACCTCGTACGACGACGGCGTCCCCGGGCGGTGTTCGATACCCAGTGCGGTGCTTGCGTTGCCCTGGGGGTCCAGGTCGATGACGAGCGTCCGCAGTCCCTGCAGCGCCAGGGCCGCGGCGATGTTGACGGCCGTCGTGGTCTTCCCCACGCCGCCCTTCTGATTGGCGATCGTGAAGACGCGCTGCCGGGCGGGCCGGGGAAGCTGGCCCTGCGTGGCGGCCTGCATCAGCCTGACCGCTCGTTCGGCCTCCGCGCCGATCGGGGTGTCCGCCTCCTGCGACGCCCAGGTTTCACGTGAAACATCATGCGGTTCGGTTTCACGTGAAACATCGCGGGGCTGTGGTTCCCGGTTGTCGGGAACTGAGGTCATCTCTGCTTCCTTCCCGGCGGACGTCCGGCCCGCAGCGATCCCTGAGACCCTACGACCACCGTCACGGGTGGATCCACGAATCGCGCGCCACATCTCATCACCTTCACCTCGGTCACACCAAGCTTCGTCATCACACGGCGATGCTCCCGGATCTCATCCTCGGCACGCTCGCCCTTGATCGCCAACATTCGGCCGCCGGGGCGCAGCAGGGCGGCGCTCCATTTCGTCAACTTGTCCAACGAGGCCACCGCTCGCGACACCACCGCATCGATCTCCCCCACCTCGTCACGCACCGCCCGGTCCTCCGCGCGCCCGCGCACCACCGCGCACTCGATTCCGAGTTCATCGATGACCTCACGCAGGAAGTCGCTGCGACGCAAGAGCGGCTCGACGAGCGTCACGCGAAGGTCCGGGCGGGCCAACGCCAACGGTATCCCGGGCAGCCCCGCGCCACTACCGATGTCGGCGATCCGCTCGCCGGGCCCCAGGATCTCCGCCACGACCGCACTGTTGAGGACGTGCCGATCCCACACCCGGTCCACCTCCCGCGGGCCGAGTAAGCCACGCTCGACACCGGAGCCCGCCAGGATCTGGGCGTACCGGTGCGCGCCCTCGACGGCATCGCCGAAGATCTCCTCCGCGGCGGCGGGTGGTGGCGGAACCTCCGCGTGTTTCACGTGAAACATCCTCCGAACTTCCGCGAGGGAACGGCCGCACGACACGCAAACGAACTACATCGATGTAACTCGGGGCGTCAAACCCCGAGGATCAATCGGTCTGGACGACGACGCGACGCGACGGCTCCACGCCCTCGCTCTCGCTGTGCACACCCTGCACAGCAGCCACGGCATCGTGCACGATCTTGCGCTCGAAGGGCGTCATGGGAGACAGCTCTTCGCGCTCCCCCGTCTCCAGTACCCGGCGGGCCACCTTGTCCCCGAGTGCGGCCAGCTCGTCGCGACGGCGCCGACGCCACTGCGCGATGTCCAGCATCAGCCGGCTGCGCTCGCCGGTCTTCTGGTGCACGGCCAACCGGGTCAACTCCTGAAGCGCGTCGAGCACCTCGCCCTTGCGGCCGACCAGCTTGGTCAGATCCCCGCCGCCGTCGATGCTCACCACGGCGCGGTCACCCTCGACGTCCAGGTCGATGTCGCCGTCGAAGTCGAGGAGGTCCAGCAGCTCCTCGAGGTAGTCGCCGGCGATCTCTCCCTCCGCGACCAACTTGTCCTCGAGGTCTTCTTCGCCGTCCGTGGCTTCTTCGCCGTCCGTGCCTTCTGTGGCGTCACCTTCTGTCGCTTCGGTGGGAACGTCGGCTCCGTTCTCGGCCGGGTCGACGTCCTCCCTGCGCTCCGCCGTGTCGGCCGTGGCGGCAGTTTCTGCGTTCGTCATACACACACCTCTCCCTCGTTCGCGGTCACCCGCGCGTCAACGCTTACGTTTCTTCGGCCGAGCGCCGGGTTTCGGGGTGCGGTTCACCGCTCCGTTCCGCGCTGCAGGTTTCGCCGACTCCTGTGCCGTCGCCGCCGAATCGGGCCGCGCCGCACCGTCGTTGTCAGGTCCAGTGGCGTCGGCGCCGTCCGCGCCGTCTGCGGGCACGCCACCGTCGCCGGCACTTGCCTCGGCCTCCGCGGCAGTGTCGGCGGCGGAAGCCGCCCTCTTCTTGCGGCTCGGCTTGGCACCGGGAGCCGGCGCGTTCGCAGCACGGCGTTCCAGTGCCTCGAGCTTCTTCTGCTCTTCTTCCTTCTCGATCTTGCCGAACACGTAGTGCTGCTGACCGAAGGTCCAGATGTTGTTCGCGAGCCAGTACATGATGACTGCGAGGGGCAGGAACGGACCGCCGACCACGACGCCGAGCGGGAAGACGTAGAGCGCCAGCTTGTTCATCATCGCGGTCTGCGGATTCGCGGCCGCTTCAGGACTCTGCCGGGCCACCGAGGCCCGGCTGTTGAAGTACGTGGCGATGCCGGCCGCAATCATGAACGGCACCCCCACCGCGATGACGGCAGGACGGTAGAACTCGGTGAACGCTTCCAGGCCGTGCTGCTGGATCATCGTCGCGCCGAGCGGAGCACCGAACAGGTTGGCGTCCAGGAAGTGCCCGACGTCGGTGGCACTGAACAGGTAGTTGCCGAGGCTGCGGTTCTCCTCCACCGACAGGCCCAGCCTGCCGATACCCGTCTGCGTCCGGTTGAAGGACATCAGCACGTGGTAGAGACCGAGGAACACCGGGATCTGCGCGAGCATCGGCAGGCAGCCCAGGATCGGGTTGAACCCGTGCTCCTTCTGCAGCTTCTGCATCTCCAGCGCCATTTTCTGACGGTCCTTGCCGTACTTCTTCTGCAGCGCCTTGATCTGGGGCTGCAGTTCCTGCATCTGCCGCGTGGTGCGGATCTGCCGGACGAACGGCTTGTACAGGATCGCGCGCAGCGTGAACACCAGGAACATCACCGACAGCGCCCAGGCGAAGAAGTTGGACGGTCCCAGCAGGAAGGCGAAGGCCTTGTACCAAACCCACATGATCGCCGACACCGGGTAATAGATGATGTCGAGGCTCAACCAATTAAACACGCGTCTGACTCTCCCCTTGCTGCACCGGACTGCTCCGGTGTTCGGTTACGCCACAGGCACACTCAGCGGCCGGGCCTCGGTGCTCCGCGTGGTCGGCTTCTCGATCCGGTATCGGATCCCATCCTCCGTTATGCCATGGGCCGCATTTGAGGAGGCGGACCGTTGCGAGCCAACCGCCCCGGAGCAAGCCGAACTCCGTGAGCGCGTCGACGGCGTACTGGCTGCACGTCGGGGTGAACCGACAGGTCGGCAGGCGCAGCGGCGAGATGGTGTGCCGATAGAGCTCGATCATGAACACCACCATCCGCACCGCGGCCGAACGTGGCCTCACTTGGACTCACCGGACCGCGTTCGGATGCGCCTCAGCGCCGTCCGCAACTCCTGTTCCAAGCGCGGTGAGATGGCGTGCCTGCTGCTCGGTAGCGCCCGGATCACCACCCTGTCGGCGGGATCGAGGTCCTCGAGCAGGACTCGTGCGGCATGGCGGAGGCGTCGGGACACCCGATGCCGCTGAACGGCGTTCCCCACTGCTTTCGACACGACCAGTCCGATCCGGGGCCCGGGTTCACCGGTCTGGTCGGGCCGCGTGTACAGGACGAGATCCGGTTGCGCGGCTTTCGTCCCCTGGCTCACCGTGGCACCGAACTCGGCCGACCGGGTCATCCGGTACTGCGCCGGAAGCACCGCGTCAGACCTTGCGCCGCATCACGCAGTCAGTGAACGGCGGCCCTTGCGGCGCCGATCCGACACGATCGCCCGGCCGGCGCGGGTACGCATCCGCAGCCGGAACCCGTGCACTCGCGCCCGGCGGCGGTTGTTGGGCTGAAAAGTCCGCTTGCCCTTGGCCACGGCTGTCACTCCTCGTTGCGTCTGGCCCCCACGCTCCGCCCGCATGAATCCTCATGACAGGCGTGACGCGGTCGGCCGTTGGTAAGCTCGTCCGTCTGACCGGCGCGGCCCCCGGCGGGGCCGGGTCGCAGCCGTATCGCCACGTGCGGGCGACTGTTCGAGGGTACTGACGAGAAATCGCTGGGTCAAACCTGCTCCCGCGGCCTCCGACCAAGGTCAGAGACATCACACCAACCACAACTGTCACGCTCATCAGGAACTATTGCGCCAGCACCGAATCCGCGCCAAATTCGGCCCCCGGCAATGTTGCCGAACTGTTGGCACTCGGAGAGAAAACTGTTAGCTTCTGGCAATGCCGATTCCACACCGGGACGGCCAAAGACAACGAAGCGAGGCCACCTCGTCCGTCGCGAGCCCACTGGAACACAGGGTATGCACCCATCCATTGACGAGCTCCGGCCGACAGCGGCCCCGCAGGTAGACAACCAGACGACTACGACCGTCCTCTCTCCACAGCCTGTGGATAACTTTGTGGACAGTTCGTTGTCGTCGACTTGGCCGTCCCTGGGCCGGCCGCTAGGGGGTGCGTGTCGTTGACAGCTGACCCCGACCCTCCGTTCGTCACCATCTGGAAGAACGTCGTCGCCGAACTCAACGGTGACGGCGAAACGGTCAACGGCACGTTGACGCCGCAGCAGCGCGCCTGGCTCAAGCTGGTCCGGCCACTGGTGATCACCGAGGGCTTCGCGCTGCTGTCGGTGCCGACCCCCTTCGTCCAGAACGAGATCGAACGTCATCTGCGCGAACCGATCGTCACCGCGCTGAGCCGCCAGCTCGGCCAGCGTGTCGAACTCGGTGTGCGGATCGCCGACCCCGCGGCCGAAGGTGACGACGGGCACAACGGATTCCGCGAGCCGCCGGCCGCCCCCGATCTCGACGATCTCGACGAAGACATCGACGAAGATCTGGCCGCACGCGCCAGCGCCGAAGCCGCCTGGCCGAGCTACTTCTCCAAGCGGGCGAGCAGTTCTGCCGCCAACGACGACACCGCGATCAACCTGAACCGGCGCTACACCTTCGACACCTTCGTGATCGGCGCCTCCAACCGGTTCGCTCACGCGGCATCGCTGGCGATCGCCGAGGCGCCCGCCCGCGCCTACAACCCGCTGTTCATCTGGGGCGAGTCCGGTCTCGGCAAGACCCACCTGCTGCACGCCGCAGGCAACTACGCCCAGCGGTTGTTCCCCGGCATGCGGGTCAAGTACGTCTCCACCGAGGAATTCACGAACGACTTCATCAACTCCTTGCGTGACGATCGCCGGGCATCGTTCAAGCGCACCTACCGCGACATCGACGTGCTTCTGGTCGACGACATCCAGTTCATCGAGGGCAAGGACGGCATCCAGGAGGAGTTCTTCCACACCTTCAACACGTTGCACAACGCGAACAAGCAGATCGTCATCTCGTCTGACCGGCCACCCAAACAGCTCGCCACTCTCGAGGACCGGCTGCGGACCAGGTTCGAGTGGGGCCTGATCACCGACGTGCAGCCGCCGGAGCTGGAAACCCGAATCGCCATCCTGCGCAAGAAGGCTCAGATGGACCGGCTCGACGTCCCCGACGATGTACTGGAGTTGATCGCCAGCCGGATCGAACGCAACATCCGTGAGCTCGAGGGCGCGCTGATCCGGGTCACCGCGTTCGCCTCACTGAACAAGACCGCGATCGACAGGTCGCTGGCCGAGATCGTGCTCCGTGACCTGATCTCCGACGCGTCCACCATGCAGATCAGTACCGCCGCGATCATGGCGGCCACCGCCGAATACTTCGAGACCAGCCTCGATGAACTTCGTGGCCCGGGCAAGACCCGCGCCCTGGCCCAGTCACGGCAGATCGCGATGTATCTGTGCCGTGAACTCACCGACCTCTCGCTCCCGAAGATCGGCCAGGCCTTCGGCCGCGACCACACCACGGTCATGTACGCGGAGAAGAAGATTCGTGCCGAAATGGCCGAGCGCCGTGAGGTCTTCGATCACGTCAAGGAACTCACCACGCGGATCCGCCAGCGCGCCAAGCGCTGACCGTTCACTCCCCTGTTCGCCTCCAACGGCCGCCGGTGTGCGGCCGATCGGGCTGATGCATGCCTCCGACGGGCCGAATCGGCGAAAAAACTTCTGACCCCCTCGCCCCACTCGTCACAGCGCCGGCCTGTGCACCGACGTGTGCACAACATGAGGTCAATCAGCGGATCACCCGCCGATCGCTCCCCAGCGGCGGCGCCATCCCCAGCCACTCCAAGATCACTCGCGATGTATCCCCAGTCCGCCAACATCCCCTCACCCCCGCCTGCCAGCGCAGGACCACACTTATCCCCAGCGTCCACAGGACCTATTACTGTTACTCATCTATCTCTATGGATTTCTTCTAGAAGAAGGCGACTGGGGAAACCCCGATCTCCGGTGCTCCGACGCCGGTTACCCGCCCAGATGTCGGCCCGATCGATTAGCTTTCAAGTTGGGGCCGAAAGCTCTACGGTGGTTCATCGACAGCCGTTGCGGTCGTCGTAGCGCGTCCGGGCGGCGCGGCATGCGACCCCGTGAAACCGCTGGTAAAGCTTTTGTCGGGGTGTGCATCGAAGGGACGCTATGAACGTGGCGACGGCAGGTCTCACGGATTTGAAATTTCGACTGACCCGCGAAGACTTCGCCGATGCGGTCGCCTGGGTTGCCCGGAATCTCCCGTCGAGACCGACGGTGCCCGTGCTGGCAGGGGTGCTCCTCACCGGATCCGATGACGGGCTGACCATCTCGGGATTCGACTACGAGGTTTCCGCAGAAGTCCAGATCGCAGCTGAAATAGCTTCTCCTGGAAGCGTTTTGGTATCGGGTCGGCTGCTCTCCGATATCGTGCGGTCGCTGCCGGCGAAGCCGGTCGACGTCAGCGTCGAAGGCACCAGGGTGTCGCTGACCTGCGGTAGCGCCAGGTTCTCGCTGCCGACCATGGCGGTCGAGGACTACCCGACGTTGCCCACCCTCCCCGAGGAGACGGGCGTGGTGTCCTCGGAACTCTTCGCCGAGGCCATCGGACAGGTGGCCGTGGCCGCCGGCCGTGACGACACGCTGCCCATGCTGACCGGTATCCGCGTCGAGATTTCCGGCGAGAAGGTGGTTTTGGCTGCCACCGACCGTTTCCGGTTGGCGGTGCGAGAGTTGACCTGGTCGACCGACGCGGCCGGTGTGGAGGCCGCGGTCCTGGTCCCTGCGAAGACGCTGGCCGAGGCCGCGAAGGCCGGCACCGACGGTGACGACGTGCACCTGGCGCTGGGGTCGGGCGCCGCGGTGGGCAAGGAGGGGCTGCTCGGGATTCGGAGCAAGGGCAAGCGCAGCACCACCCGCCTGCTGGACGCCGAGTTCCCGAAGTTCCGTCAGTTGTTGCCCAGCGAACACACCGCGATCGCGACGATCGCCGTCGCCGAGCTGACCGAGGCGATCAAGCGCGTCGCCCTGGTCGCCGACCGCGGAGCGCAGGTGCGGATGGAGTTCGCCGACGACGTGCTGCGGCTGTCGGCCGGTGCCGACGACGTGGGGCGGGCCGAAGAGGATCTCCCTGTGCAGTTCTCCGGGGACCCGCTGACGATCGCGTTCAACCCGACCTATCTGACCGACGGACTCGGATCGCTGCACGCCGAGCGGGTGACCTTCGGCGTCACCACACCCAGTCGGCCTGCGGTGCTGCGTCCGGCGGGAGACGACGATGCCACTGGCGGCAGCGGTCCCTTCCCGGCGGCGCAGACGGACTATGTGTACCTGTTGATGCCGGTGCGCCTACCCGGCTGATCCGCGAGACCGAACACGAGAAGGGCGCGCTGATATGCAACTGGGTCTCGTCGGCCTCGGCAAGATGGGTTTCAACATGCGTACCCGTCTGCGCGAGGGAGGCCATGACACCGTCGGATACGACCCGCGACCGGAGGTCTCCGACGTCGGATCCCTCGAGGAGCTCGCCACTGCGTTGGAGGCCCCCCGCGTCGTGTGGGTGATGGTGCCCTCAGGCACAGTGACCGAGCAGATCATCTCGGCGCTGGCCGAGGTGCTCAGCGAGGGCGACCTGGTGATCGATGGCGGCAACTCCCGTTACACCGAGGACGCACCGCACGCGAAGTTGTTGGGCGACAAGGGAATCTCCTTCATCGACGCGGGTGTCTCCGGCGGTGTCTGGGGTTTGACCGAAGGCTATGGGCTGATGGTGGGCGGCAGCGATGCCGACATCGAACGCGCGATGCCGATCTTCGACACGTTGCGTCCGCCGGGACCGGTCGAGGATGGATTCGTCCACGTGGGTCCTGTCGGGGCCGGGCACTTCGCCAAGATGGTGCACAACGGTGTCGAATACGCGCTGATGACGGCGTACGCCGAGGGTTACGAGATGCTGGCGGCCGAGGACCTGGTGAAGGATCCGCAGGCGGTGTACCAAGCGTGGACGAACGGCACCGTGGTGCGGTCATGGCTGCAGCAGCTGCTGGCGAAGGCGCTCAAGGAGGACCCCGACCTTGCCGAGATCAGTGGCTACACCGAGGATTCCGGTGAGGGCCGCTGGACGGTGGAGGAGGCGATCCGGCTACGGGTTCCGGTGCCGAGCATCGCCGCGGCGTTGTTCGCCAGATTCCTTTCCCGCCAGGATGATTCGCCGACTATGAAGGCCGTCGCGGCACTGCGGAACCAGTTCGGCGGGCACGCCGTCAAGCGAGTCAGCGAATCCGGGTGACCGGGGTGCATCTGTGCATGTACGTCACCTTGCACTGACCGACTTCAGGTCATGGGCGCGAGTCGAGATCGACCTCGAGCCCGGCCGCACGGTGTTCGTCGGCTCCAACGGGTACGGCAAGACGAACCTCATTGAAGCACTGTGGTATTCAGCGACTCTGGGTTCTCATCGGGTGGCCTCGGACGCACCGTTGATTCGTGCAGGCGCCGACCGCGCGGTGGTATCCACGATCGTGGTCAACGAGGGCCGTGAGCTCGCGGTGGATCTCGACATCACCTCGGGGCGGGCCAACAAGGCACGGTTGAACCGGTCCCCGGTGCGGTCGGCCCGCGAAATCCTCGGTGTGCTGCGGGCGGTGTTGTTCGCCCCGGAGGATCTTTCCCTGGTGCGCGGTGACCCGAGCGAGCGGCGACGCTATCTCGACGAGCTGGCCACCACGCGCAGGCCACGGATAGCGGCGGTCCGCGCCGACTACGAGAAGGTGGTTCGGCAACGGACCGCCCTGCTCAAGACCGCGGCCGCGGCCCGCTACCGCGGTGACCGCGGCGCGCTGGAGACACTCGATGTCTGGGACGGCTACCTCGCGGCACACGGTGCGCAATTGGTCGCTGCGCGTGTGGAACTGGTGAACGAGCTGGCCCCCGAGGTGGAGAAGGCCTACCAGTTGCTCGCGCCGACGTCACGGCCGGCGACCATCCGCTACCGCAGTGGCGTCGACGTCGTCGAGACGGAGGCCGCCGCGGGGAACGGCGACGTCGAGGTGTTCGAGGCGGCGTTGCTCGACGCGCTGAGCCGTCGCCGCGAGGCGGAGCTGGAACGAGGGGTGTGTCTTGTCGGACCCCACCGGGATGATCTGGAGTTGCGGCTCGGTGAGCAGGTCGCGAAGGGATTCGCCAGCCATGGCGAGTCGTGGTCGGTGGCGTTGGCGCTGCGGCTGGCGGCCTATGAACTGCTGCGGGCGGAAGGCGGAGACCCGGTGTTGTTGCTCGACGACGTGTTCGCCGAACTCGACAGTGCCCGCAGACAGGCCCTCGCCCAGGTCGCGGCGTCCGCCGAGCAGGTCCTGGTGACGGCGGCCGTGGACGAGGACATCCCGGCGGATTGGGATGTGCGGCGTATCCAGATCACCATGCGCGACGACGACGACGCCGGACGGATCTCGGAGGTGCGGTGATGGACGACGACGAGGACAGCGGGAACAAGAACGAGGCCAGTGCCGAGGCACTCGGACCACCGCCCGAGCTGGCCGGTCTCAAGGGCATGGATCTGGTGCGACGCACACTCGAGGAGGCGCGGGGCGCCGCCCGGGTACAGGGAAAGAACGTCGGACGGGGACGGCATGCCCCCTCGGGCGGCCGGGTCGCGGGCAACAGCAGGCGCCGGTGGTCCGGTCCGGGGCCGGACGGGCGGGATCCGCAACTCTTGGGTGCGGCCACCAGTGACCTGGCGCGCAGTCGGGGGTGGAACCGTCGGGTGGCCGAGGGTTCGGTCTTCGGTCGGTGGCGGTCTGTCGTCGGCGAGCAGATCGCCGCGCACGCTGCGCCGACGTCTCTGAACAGCGGTGTGCTCACCGTGTCGGCCGAATCGACGGCGTGGGCGACGCAGCTGCGGATGGTGCAGGCGCAGCTTCTCGCCAAGATCGCAGCCGCTGTCGGTGACGGGGTGGTCACCTCGCTGAAAATCGTCGGCCCGGTGGGGCCGTCGTGGCGGAAGGGGCCCTACCGGGTCCCGGGTCGAGGGCCGCGGGACACCTACGGATAGATCGATCCCTACCACGGGCTGAGAGCGCCGACAAGCATTCATCCACAACTCTCAAGCGTCGGGACGTATGGATAATCGAGAAATTCCACAGACGGCGCAAATAGGTGTGCAGAAACGCCGCCTCAGAGTCAGTGCTGACGGTGGCTGACGGTAGACTCGACAAGAGATCCGCGAGGGGCCGTCTCCCTCCGCACACGATCCCCCGCGAAACACCAAGGAGACGCGTTCAACGTGGCTGCCCAGAAGAAGAGCGCATCCAAAGAATACGGCGCTTCCGCCATCACGATTCTGGAGGGTTTGGAAGCCGTCCGGAAACGCCCGGGCATGTACATCGGCTCCACCGGTGAGCGCGGCCTGCACCACCTGGTCTGGGAGGTCGTCGACAACGCGATCGACGAGGCGATGGCCGGCTACGCCACCAAGGTCGACGTCAAGATCCTCGGTGACGGCAGCGTCCAGGTCACCGACGACGGCCGCGGCATCCCCGTCGAGATGCACGCCAGCGGCGCACCCACCGTCGACGTCGTCATGACCCAGTTGCACGCGGGCGGCAAGTTCGGCGGCGAGAACAGCGGCTACAACGTCAGTGGCGGTCTGCATGGCGTCGGCGTCTCGGTGGTCAACGCGCTGTCGACCCGGCTCGAGGCCACGATCCTGCGCGACGGCTACGAGTGGTTCCAGTACTACGACCGCTCGGTGCCCGGCACCCTCAAGCAGGGCGGCCCGTCGAAGAAGACCGGAACGACGATCAGGTTCTGGGCGGACCCCGACATCTTCGAGACCACCGAGTACGACTTCGAGACCGTCGCGCGGCGCCTGCAGGAGATGGCGTTCCTCAACAAGGGGCTGACCATCGAGCTCACCGACGAGCGAGTCACCGCCGAGGAAGTGGTCGACGACGTCGTCAGTGACACCGCCGAGGCCCCGAAATCGGCGGACGAGAAGGCCGCCGAAGCGGCCGGCCCCCACAAGGTCAAGCACCGCACGTTCCACTACCCCGGCGGCCTGGTCGACTACGTCAAGCACATCAACCGCACCAAGACCCCGATCCAGCAGAGCATCATCGACTTCGACGGCAAGGGCCCCGGCCACGAGGTCGAGATCGCCATGCAGTGGAACGCCGGCTACTCGGAATCGGTGCACACGTTCGCCAACACGATCAACACCCATGAGGGCGGCACGCACGAAGAAGGTTTCCGAAGCGCGCTCACCACGGTGGTCAACAAGTACGCCAAGGACAAGAAGCTGCTCAAGGAAAAGGATCCGAACCTCACCGGTGACGACATCCGCGAGGGGTTGGCGGCCGTCATCTCGGTCAAGGTCAGCGATCCGCAGTTCGAAGGCCAGACCAAGACCAAGCTCGGCAACACCGAGGTGAAGTCGTTCGTGCAGAAGATCTGCAACGAGCAGCTGTCGCACTGGTTCGAGGCCAATCCCGCCGAGGCCAAAACCGTTGTGAACAAGGCGGTGTCGTCGGCGCAGGCCCGGCTGGCGGCGCGCAAGGCCCGTGAACTGGTGCGCCGCAAGAGCGCCACCGACATCGGCGGACTGCCGGGCAAGCTGGCCGACTGCCGCTCGACGGATCCGAAGAAGTCCGAACTGTATGTGGTGGAGGGCGATTCGGCCGGCGGCTCGGCGAAGAGCGGCAGGGACTCGATGTTCCAGGCGATCCTCCCGTTGCGCGGCAAGATCATCAACGTCGAGAAGGCTCGCATCGACCGCGTGCTGAAGAACACCGAAGTCCAGGCGATCATCACCGCACTGGGCACCGGCATCCACGACGAGTTCGACCTCTCCAAGCTGCGGTATCACAAGATCGTCCTGATGGCCGACGCCGACGTCGACGGCCAGCACATCTCGACGCTGCTGCTGACACTGCTGTTTCGGTTCATGAAGCCGCTCATCGAGAACGGTCACGTCTTCCTGGCGCAGCCCCCGCTGTACAAGCTCAAGTGGCAGCGCTCCGAACCGGAGTTCGCCTACTCCGATCGGGAACGCGACGGACTTCTGGAGACGGGCCGGGCCGCCGGGCGCAAGATCAACACCGAGGACGGCATCCAGCGCTACAAGGGTCTGGGCGAGATGGACGCCAAGGAACTGTGGGAGACGACGATGGACCCGTCGGTCCGCGTGCTGCGCCAGATCACCCTCGATGACGCGGCGGCCGCCGACGAACTGTTCTCGATCCTGATGGGCGAGGACGTCGAGGCCCGGCGCAGCTTCATCACCCGCAACGCGAAAGACGTTCGCTTCCTAGACGTTTGAGTCCACCCAGACGAGTTGACGGCTAGCTACAGTGATCAGAGGACCAGATGACAGACACCACGCTGCCCCCCGGCGACGAAGCCGGAGACCGCATCGAACCGGTCGACATCCAGCAGGAGATGCAGCGCAGCTACATCGACTACGCGATGAGCGTCATCGTCGGCCGGGCCCTGCCGGAGGTCCGTGACGGCCTCAAGCCCGTGCACCGCCGGGTGCTCTACGCCATGTACGACTCGGGATTCCGGCCCGACCGCGGCCACGCGAAGTCGGCGCGTTCGGTGGCCGAGACGATGGGTAACTATCACCCCCACGGCGATTCGTCGATCTACGACACCCTGGTGCGGATGGCGCAGCCGTGGTCGCTGCGCTACCCACTGGTCGACGGCCAGGGCAACTTCGGTTCGCCGGGCAACGATCCCCCGGCGGCCATGCGGTATTGCGTGACGGGCGATGCCTTGGTGCGGCTGCCGTTCGGGCAGTCGGTCAGGATCGGGAACGTCGTCTCAGGAGCACGACCGAATTCGGACAACGGGATTGAACTCAAGGTGCTGGACAGGCACGGCAACCCCGTCCTGGCCGATGCATTGTTCCACTCAGGCGATCACGAGACCTTCACGGTACGAACTGCTGAAGGCTACGAAGTCACCGGAACGGCCAACCACCCGCTGCTGTGTCTGGTGGACGTAGGTGGGGTTCCCACCTTGCTGTGGAAACTGATCGAAGAGGTCCGTCCGAGCGATCGTGTAGTGCTCCAGCGGACGCCGCCGGTCGAGTTCGGGCCTGCCGACTGGCACGATGTGATGGAGGCGCTGCTGCTCGGAGCCTTTGTCAGCGAAGGTTTCGTCAGTGAATCGCGCGCTGGTTTCAACAACCTCGACCGCGATTACTTCAACATGGTCGTCGCGGCATACGACTCGATCGTCGGTGGGCCTCGCTATGTGTACGAACGGGAGATTGTTTCCGGCTCAAATCTGCTCGAGCTGGACATCCATAACTTCAGCTCATTGAGGCAGAGCCGACTGGTAGATCTGCTTGGCCAGCGGTCAGCAGCCAAGATGGTTCCCGAATGGCTGTGGAATTCTGCAGCTGCGGTCAAGAGAGCTTTTTTGCAGGCCCTCTTCGAGGGTGATGGCTCTTGTTCGGCGCTGCCGCGCAATACGATTCAGGTGTCCTACTCCACTCGTAGTGACCAGTTGGCGAAGGATGTCCAGCAGATGCTGCTGGAGTTCGGAGTCATCTCACGGCGATACCTGCATGCCACCGGTGAGCACAAGGTGGGCATCACCAACCGTGCCAGTGCTGAGGCTTTCTGTACGCGCGTCGGCTTCGGAGGCGCAAAGCAACGGAAGTTGCAGCGGTTGCTCTCCGACCTGCCCGAACGAGCCGCAGGACTCGATGCCGATCAGGTGCCGGGGCTGGCAGCATTCATCCGCTCCGAAAGCGGGAGTCGCTGGGTCGACAAGGAGTGGCTGAGTAAGCACAACATCGACAGGTTGTCGCGGTGGCGTCGGGATGGCAGCGAGATCTTGAGGCGCATCGCCGACCCAGATGTCCGCGCGATCGCAACCGAACTCACCGACGGACGCTTCTACTACGCCGAAGTGGCTTCCGTTGTGAGTGCCGGTGTGCAACCCGTCTACAGCCTTCGCGTCGACACGGACGACCATTCCTTCGTGACCAACGGGTTCGTCAGCCATAACACCGAGGCCCGGCTGACCCCGTTGGCCATGGAGATGCTGCGTGAAATCGACGAGGAGACAGTCGATTTCATCCCGAACTACGACGGTCGCGTGCAGGAGCCGACGGTTCTGCCGAGCCGGTTCCCGAACCTGCTGGCCAACGGGTCCGGTGGCATCGCGGTGGGTATGGCCACCAACATCCCGCCGCACAACCTGCGCGAACTCGCCGAGGCCGTGTACTGGTGCCTGGAGAACCACGAAGCCGACGAGGAAGCCACCCTCGAAGCGGTGTGTGAGCGCGTCAAGGGACCGGACTTCCCGACCCATGGCTTGATCGTCGGCTCGCAAGGCATCCACGACGCCTACACCACCGGTCGCGGGTCGATCAGGATGCGCGGCGTGGTCGAGATCGAAGAAGACGCGCGCGGCCGCACATCGATCGTCATCACCGAGCTGCCCTACCAGGTCAACCACGACAACTTCATCACCTCGATCGCCGAGCAGGTCCGCGACGGCAAGATGGCCGGCATCTCGAACATCGAGGACCAGTCCAGCGACCGCGTCGGCCTGCGCATCGTGGTCGAGATCAAGCGTGACGCCGTCGCGAAGGTCGTGCTGAACAACCTCTACAAGCACACCCAGCTGCAGACCAGCTTCGGCGCCAACATGCTGTCGATCGTCGACGGGGTGCCCCGCACGCTGCGCATCGACCAGATGATCCGCTACTACGTCGAGCACCAACTCGACGTGATCATCCGGCGCACCACCTACCGGCTGCGCAAGGCCAACGAGCGGGCCCACATCCTGCGCGGTCTGGTCAAGGCGCTCGATGCGCTCGACGAGGTCATCGCGTTGATCCGGGCGTCCGAGACGGTCGACATCGCACGGGCCGGCCTGATCGACCTGCTCGACATCGACGACATCCAGGCCCAGGCCATCCTCGACATGCAGCTGCGTCGCCTGGCCGCCCTGGAACGCCAGCGCATCGTCGATGACCTGGCCAAGATCGAGGCCGAGATCGCCGACCTCGAGGACATCCTGGCCAAGCCGGAGCGCCAGCGCGCGATCGTGCGCGACGAGCTGAAGGAGATCGCCGACAAGTACGGCGACGACCGTCGGACCCGCATCATCCCGGCCGACGGAGACGTCGCGGACGAGGACCTCATCGCGCGTGAAGAGGTCGTCGTCACGATCACCGAGACCGGTTACGCGAAGCGCACGAAGTCCGACCTGTACCGCAGCCAGAAACGCGGCGGCAAGGGCGTCCAGGGCGCCGGCCTCAAGCAGGACGACATCGTCAACCACTTCTTCGTCTGCTCCACCCACGACTGGATCCTGTTCTTCACCACGCAGGGCCGGGTGTACCGGGCGAAGGCCTACGACCTGCCCGAGGCGTCCCGCACGGCGCGTGGCCAGCACGTCGCCAACCTGCTGGCCTTCCAGCCGGAGGAGCGCATCGCCCAGGTCATCCAGCTCAAGACCTACGAGGACGCGCCGTACCTGGTGCTCGCGACCCGCAACGGGCTGGTGAAGAAGTCCCGGCTGGTCGATTTCGACTCCAACCGCTCGGGCGGCATCGTCGCGGTCAATCTGCGCGACGGTGACGAACTGGTGGGCGCGGTGCTGTGCTCGGCCGACGACGACCTGCTGTTGGTGTCCGCGAAGGGGCAGTCGATCCGGTTCTCGGCAACCGACGAGGCGCTGCGTCCGATGGGACGGGCCACCTCGGGCGTGCAGGGCATGCGGTTCAACGAAGAGGACCGCCTGCTGTCCCTCAACGTCGTGCGCGAGGACACGTACCTGCTGGTCGCGACGTCCGGTGGCTACGCGAAGCGGACCGCGATCGAGGAGTACACCGCACAGGGCCGCGGCGGCAAAGGCATCCTCACCATCCAGTACGACCGCAGGCGTGGCACTCTGGTCGGAGCCCTGATCGTCGACGACGAGACTGAGTTGTACGCGATCACCTCCGGAGGTGGCGTCATCCGGACCAGGGCACGTCAGGTGCGCAAGGCCGGACGGCAGACCAAGGGGGTGCGCTTGATGAACCTCGGTGAGGGCGACACACTGATTGCCATTGCGCGCAACGCCGAAGAGGACGCCGAGGATGACGCAGCGGACGAGTCGGACGACGCGTAGTGCGACGCCGGCTGCTCATGCAGCCGGCACTGAGCTGAAGGAGCCGTAGGTGAGCTCACCGAAAGAGCCGGGATACCCGCGTGCGGGTGAGGGGCCCGGCGGAGCCAACGGCTCCGCCTCAGGATCCTCGGGCGCCGGCCAGGAGGGTGGCTCACCGGGCAACGCGGCGAGCCGGGGCGGCCCGGGACCGTTGGGTCCCGGCCCGACGCGCGGCACCGACTCCGACGCGCCACCGCACGCCGACGGACCCCGGGGAAACCCGCCGGGTCTGGACGCCCGGCTGAACCGGTTCATCTCAGGAGGGTCGACCCCAGCCGGGTCTGCCGAGGCCGAACCCGCGACCCGCGGCGATCGCACCGACGTGGTGCGTGCCGAGGCGGTGCGCCCCGCTCCGGGCGCCCGCTCCGACAGTGGGTCCGGTGCTTACGCAAGCGAGCTGCCGGACTTGTCGGGACCACCCCCCCGGCCGCAACAACGCAAGCCCGCGGACCGACCGTCCGGTGAGCATCCGCCGACGCCCGCCGCGAAAGCTCCGGCGTCGGGCCGGGGCGTTCAGGTCGCCACCCGGCAGCACCGGGGGCCGGTGCGTGCGAGCATGCAGATCCGCCGCATCGATCCGTGGAGCGCGCTGAAGGTGTCGCTGGTGTTGTCGGTCGCGATGTTCTTCGTGTGGATGATCGCCGTCGCGTTCCTGTACCTGGTGCTCGGCGGGATGGGTGTGTGGAGCAAGCTGAACAGCAACGTCGGTGACCTGCTCACCAGCGCCAGTGGCAGCGCCGGCGGCGAGCTGGTCTCCAGCGGCACGATCTTCGGCGGGGCCGCATTGATCGGCTTGGTGAACATCGTGCTGATGACCGCCGCGGCGACCATCGGGGCGTTCATCTACAACCTGACGACCGACCTGGTGGGCGGTGTCGAGGTGACCCTCGCCGATCGCGACTGACGTGTGCAGGCACGGCGTTCGGCCTGGGTTTGGGTGACGGCTCACCCGTGCGGTAATCTCGTCGCTCGGCCCCCGCGCGCGAGGGTCCCCCGGTGCGGGACTCGGGGCTATAGCTCAGGCGGTTAGAGCGCTTCGCTGATAACGAAGAGGTCGGAGGTTCGAGTCCTCCTAGCCCCACGGAAAGGTGCACGTCGATGAAGATGGTGCTGCTGTTCGGTGCCGCAGTCGCCGCGGCCGCCGCCCTGACGGTGTGGCGAACCCGGCACGGTGCCGAGGTGTGGCACACAGCAGCCGATACGCCTTCCCGCTAGCGATCCGGGGCCTTAGCTCAGTTGGTAGAGCGCTGCCTTTGCAAGGCAGATGTCAGGAGTTCGAATCTCCTAGGCTCCACAAAACGCACCGTGCCCCGGAGGGTCAGCTCTCGAGGGTGTCGATGAATGAATGGATCTGCCCGATGCCGGGACCCGCCGCGTCCGGCTCCTTACAGGACTGAAGCACCATCGTGCCTGCCCCCTGAAGCACTCGCAGATACTCGGTCACGTCGTCGGCCGACAGCGTATCCAGCCGTTGTGACACCTCGGGGACCGACGGCTTCAACGCGGTGGCGATGCTCTTGCTGCTGTCGGTCGCGGGTGCTTGTGCCAACAGGGTGACAACCCGCTCGACGTCGGGCCGGGCCAGTCGCGGATATCCGGCCGCCAGATCCTCTTTGATGTCGTCCTTGGTGCTCATCGATGCACCTCTCGGTTGTCATGGCCAGCAGCAGCAAGCCATACCCAGGAAGCGGCATCGGCTACTCCTGCTCGCGATTCAGCACTCGACTCAGCACTCGACTACGTTCAGCGCGAGCCCGCCCAACGACGTCTCCGTGTACTTGTCGGCCATGTCCGCGCCGGTCTCGCGCATCGTCTTGATGGCGTTGTCCAGGCTGACGTGGTGGGTGCCGTCGCCGCGCAGGGCCATTCGCGCCGCGACGATGGCCTTCACCGACGCGACGGCGTTGCGCTCGATGCACGGGATCTGGACCAGCCCACCGACAGGATCACAGGTCAGGCCGAGGTTGTGCTCGATGCCGATCTCCGCGGCGTTCTCCACCTGAGCGGGCGTACCGCCCAGCACCGCGGCCAGGCCGGCGGCGGCCATCGAACACGCCGAGCCCACCTCCCCCTGACAGCCGACCTCCGCCCCGGAGATCGAGGCATTGGCCTTGAACAGCTGCCCGATCGCGGCGGCGGTCAATTGGAACTCGACGACGCGACCGTCCGTCGCGCCCGGCACGAACCGCCAGTAGTAGTGCAGGACCGCGGGAATGATCCCGGCGGCACCGTTGGTGGGCGCGGTCACCACCCGGCCACCGGCGGCGTTCTCCTCGTTGACGGCGAGGGCGTACACCGTGACCCAGTCCATCGCGTAGAGCGGATCGGCCGGGTCGGACTCGAGCGCGTCGGCCAGTGCGTGAGCCCGGCGGCGCACCCGCAGGCCACCGGGTAGCGTCCCGCCGGTCTGCAACCCGCGGTCCACACACTCGCGCATGGCCGACCAGATCCGCAGGAGCCCGTCCCGCAGTACCGCCCCGTTGCCGAGGGCCTCTTCGTTCCGGGCGACGAGATCGGCGATACTGCAACGGTTTTCGTCGGCCAGCGCGACGAGTTCGGCGCCCGTGCGAAACGGGAAGGGCAGCTCGATGTCGTCGCGGGCGCCTGCCGCGGCCTCGTCCTCGTCGACCACGAATCCGCCGCCCACCGAGTAGTACACCCGCCGCGCGAGGGTGGACCCGCCGCCGCGCAAGGCGGTGAAAACCATGCCGTTGCTGTGAAAGTCCATGGCCTGCAACGAAAGAACTATGTCGGCCGTTGTTTCGAACTCGATGGCGTGTCCGCCGGGCAGCAGCAGCCGACGTTCGGATGCGACCGCCTCGACGCGCGCGCGTGCGGCCGTGGGATCGACTGTTTCGGGATCGAACCCTTCGAGCCCGAGGACGACGGCACCGGGTGTGCCGTGCCCCGCACCTGTCGCGCCGAGTGAGCCGAACAGCTCGACCCGTAACCGGGACACGTCGCCGAGGACGTCGCCGGCTGCCAGTCCGGCGACAAAGCGCCCTGCCGCACGCATCGGTCCGACGGTGTGCGAGCTGGACGGCCCGATACCGATCGAGAACAGATCGAACACCGAGACGGCCATGACGGGACAGGACGTTCGTTACGGCTTGGGGGTGACTTCGACGCTGGGTGGCAGCGGGGACGGCTCCGGCTGCGACGAGCGACGGATGATCGTGAACGCCACCGCTCCGCCGGCGAGCACCATGACGCCGATGCCGGCCAGCAGCAGCGGGCGGCGGCGCCGCCGAGAACGGCGCGCCTTCTCGAACGCCTCGGGGAGGTTGGCGACCACGTCCTGTGCCGCCGCCAGATCGTTCTTCAGCTGGCGCGAGACCCGGCCGCGCTGATACCGGTTGCCGACCCATGCCGCCGACGAGCGCACCGAGTCGACGCCGACTCCCACCGCTCCCCTGGTGACATCGACCGGGCCGACCGCCGAGTACTTGAGGCCCCGGCCGAGCCGTTGGCTCGGGGTCAGTCGGTCCACGGTCTTCGAGCTCATATCCCACCTCTTTCGCGCTGACGGACGTCGCGCCTCCCAGCCTGCCAGTTGCGCGACCGTATGGTGCCCGGATGGCCGCAGACCCGGCGTGGCACACTGGCTTCCCGTGACGAGTCCCATTCAGACAGCGACCGCGACCCTGCACACCAACCGCGGCGACATCAAGATCGCCCTTTTCGGGAACCACGCCCCCAAGACGGTGTCGAACTTCGTCGGGCTGGCGCAGGGAACCAAGGACTACAGCACCGAGAACGCCTCAGGCGGATCGTCGGGCCCCTTCTACGACGGCGCGGTGTTCCACCGCGTGATCGAGGGCTTCATGATCCAGGGCGGCGACCCGACCGGCACCGGCCGCGGCGGACCCGGCTACCAGTTCGCCGACGAGTTCCACCCGGAGCTGCAGTTCGACAAGCCGTACCTGTTGGCGATGGCCAACGCCGGTCCCGGCACGAACGGTTCGCAGTTCTTCATCACGGTGGGCAAGACGCCGCACCTGAACCGGCGCCACACGATCTTCGGTGAGGTCGTCGACCCCGAGTCGCAGAAGGTCGTCGACGCCATCGCCATCACGGCCGTCGACCGCAGCGACCGGCCGGCCGAGGCCGTCGTGATCGAGTCGATCACCATTTCCTGAGCTCCTCGCCTTCCTGAGCTCCCCGCCGAAACGGCATTCCAGCAGGAAACGTCCGAGAGAACTCCAGCCGGAATGCCGTTTCGGCGACTATCCGCGGCCGCGTGCGAATCCGGCGTCGGTGAGCACGTCGAGTACCCGCAGCGGGTCGGTGCCGAGGTCCCAGCGGCTCAGGACGAGCAGCCGGTCATCGGTGGTGTCGATCTCCAGCAGGCGCACCTTGCGACCGATCCGCCGGAACTCCGTGATCCGGATCAGCTTGATATCGGCATGCCCGAGTCGGCGGGTGCGCCACCAGCCGCGGAACTCCAGAACGTCGTCGGTGATTGCCAGCTTCGGGCGCGCACGCCACGACATGAGTGCAAACACCAGCAATCCCGCCGCGGCAATGCCGACCAGAGCACGGCCCGGCAGGTCTGTGACCAGGGTCACAACGCCTACGGCCATGATGAGGCCGAGGACTCCGGCCGCGATGATGCCTGCCGTCGGCGGGCCCCACTGTGTTTGCTGGATAGGCAATTCACACCCTCCTACCGTGGTGTATGCGGTTATCCACAGGTGCTATCCCCAATGGGGATGAATCACATCCATGTGATCCGGTGACGCACAGGTTGCGCGCAGGGTAACGCCAAGAGGCCAAGATGAATTCATCTGGCGGTGGATCGGCGTCACCGCCAACGCATGGTGAGCAACAACCCCGTGATCATGAAGGCAAACGCGATCGCGTAGTTCCAGACGTTCAGATCCGCCATCCACTGCAGGAAGGTCGGCACGTCGGGTCCGCTGCCGGCCAACTGGAACACGATCAGCCACACCAGCCCGATCAGCATCAGGCTGATGAACAGCACCACGAACCAGGTGCCGGACGGCCCCGCCTTGACCTTGACCGGAGTCCGGCTCACCGGGTTGATGGTGAAGTCGTTCTTCTTGCGGACCTTGGACTTGGGCATGCGTACCTTCGGACGATCGGCGTCGGCAGTGCGACGATGTGTATGGGAAAGCCTAACGCAGCCCTCTGCGTCATCTCACCAGGAGACGAAACCGATGGACGACGGAAACGGTCCCCCCGGGACACGCTCGGCGTGGCGCTTCGGGGTCCCCGTCGTGTGTGTGGCGGCCGGACTGCTGCTCGGCGTGACCCACGGTGTCGCGGACGGCGACGAGATCCGTCGCAGCGATGCCCCTCGTCTGGTCGATCTCGTCCGTGAGGCGCAGCAGTCCGTGGATCGGTTGACCGCAGAACGTGACGCGATGGTCGGTGCGATCGACAATCATCACGGCGGCTCCCCTTCCGCCGACGCGGGGCTCGCGGTGATCACTCGTCGTGCCGACGAACTTGCGGTACAGGCGGGGTTGGCGCCGATGCGCGGCCCCGGTCTGGTGGTGACCCTCAACGACGCCCAACGCGACGCCGAGGGCCGCTTTCCCCGCGACGCCTCACCCGACGACCTGGTCGTGCACCAGCAGGACATCCAAGCCGTCCTGAACGCCCTCTGGAGCGCGGGCGCCGAAGGCATCCAGATGCAGGACCAGAGGATCATCGCGATCTCGGCGCCGCGCTGCGTGGGGAACACCCTGCTGCTCAACGGCCGCACCTACAGCCCGCCCTACGTCATCACCGCGATCGGCGACGCCGAGGCCATGCAGGCGGCGCTGTCGGCGGCGCCGATGGTCACGCTCTACCAGCGGTACGCCGCGCGGTTCGGGCTCAGCTACGCCGAAGAACCCCGTGACGTCGAACTGGCGGGGTATCAGCAGGCGGTCCGCATGGAGTATGCGCAGCCGATCGGGCCTCTCGGCTACTGACGCCTGGCGGTAGCCTGTCCGCATGCAGGTCTTGGTCGTCGACAACTACGACAGCTTCGTGTTCAACCTGGTCCAGTATCTGGGCCAGCTCGGTGTGGACGCGACGGTGTGGCGCAACGACGACGACCGGTTGGCCACCGAGGCGGACGTCGTCCGCGCGGCTGAACAGTTCGACGGCGTGTTGCTCAGCCCGGGACCGGGCACCCCCGAGCGTGCCGGGGCATCCATCCCGTTGGTCAACGCCTGCGCCGCCGCGCGGACCCCCCTGCTGGGTGTGTGTCTGGGACACCAGGCGATCGGCGTCGCGTTCGGGGGCACCGTCGACCGGGCACCCGAGCTGCTCCACGGCAAGACCAGTGTCGTCTACCACTCGAACACCGGTGTGCTGCAAGGCCTTCCGGATCCGTTCACCGCGACGCGATACCACTCGCTGACCATTCTGCCCGAGACCGTCCCCGCCGAGCTCGAGGTGATCGCCTGGACCCGCCGGAGCGCAGGGGGACGAGCCGACGGGACGGGTGAACGCGGCGTCATCATGGGGGTGCGCCACGTCGAGCTGCCGATCCACGGTGTGCAGTTCCACCCCGAGTCGATCCTGACCGAGGGCGGGCACCGCATGCTCGCCAACTGGCTGGGCTACTGCGGCACCGCACCCGCCGAGGAGCTCGTCCAGCGCCTGGAGGACGAGGTCGCGGGCGCCGTGCACGCGGCTACGACGCGAAGTTCAGCGTGATTCTGGCACCGAAGTTCACAGCGGTGCCCGCAGCGGGGCTCTGAGTCACCACGGCGTTCGTGCGCTGGCCGCTGTTCTGCACGTCACCGCCCTTGTCCAGGACGCCCGTCCAGCCCAGCGCGCGCAGCCGCGGCTCGGCGTCGGTCCAGAACATGCCCGACAGGTCCGGCATCACGAACTGATTGCCGCGGGACACCTGGATCTGGATCACGGAGTCCTGCGGCACGGTCTGGGCGGCGGCAGGGTCGGTACCGATCACCTGTCCCGCCGTCGTGGTGCTGTCGACCTCCACGGGCACGGCCTTCGTGAACCCGGACGCCGACAGGATCTCCTGGCACACCGCGACGGTCTGTCCGACACAGTCGGGCACCGCAGCGGTCGCCGGACCCCTTCCCACGACGATCGTGATCTCGTTGGTGATCGCCGAGGTCTGGTTGGCGGGCGGCACCGTGGACAGCACGCGGTCCCGCTGTTCGGGCAGCGACGCCGACGTCGTCTGCCGGAATCGTTCGAACCCCGCCGCGGTGAGCCGGCGGACCGCCTCGGCGTAGCTGAGGTTGGCCACGTCGGGGACCTCGCGCTGTTCGGGCCCCGTGGAGACGTTCAGCGTGATCTCGTCGCCCGCCGCGACCGACGTGTTGGCGTCGGGTTCGGTGCTGATGATGTGGTCGGGCGGCACCGAGGAATCGGGCTGCTGCTCGGTCCTGGTCCGGAAACCGCGGTTCTGCAGGGTCGCGATGGCGTCTGCGGAGGCCTGACCCGTCACGTCGGGCACCTGCACGTCGCGGGTCTCGCCGCCGAACGCGTTGATCGCGATGGTGACCACCACGGTCAGCACCGCCAGGATCGCCACGGCCGCGAGCCACCGTCCCACCCCACCGCGGCGCTCGCGGTCCTGGTACCGCGGTCGGTGGCCGCCGACCGGGTCGATCCGCTGCGTCCGGTCGTGTGACGACGGCGCCGACAGCAGCGACGTCCGCTCGGCGTCGGTGAGGATCTTCGGCGCGTCCGGCGTCTCGCCGCTGTGCACCTTGACGAGATCGGCGCGCATCTCGGCGGCCGTCTGGTAGCGATTCTCGGGATTCTTGGCCAGCGCCTTGAGCACGACCGCGTCGAGTTCGGGCGAGATGCCGCTGTGTCGCTCCGACGGCGGAACCGGGTCCTCCCGGACGTGTTGGTAGGCCACCGCGACGGGGGAGTCACCGACGAAAGGTGGCTCGCCGGTGAGGATTTCGTAGAGCACGCAGCCCAACGAGTACACGTCCGAGCGGGCGTCGACCTTGATGCCGCGGGCCTGCTCGGGGGACAGGTACTGCGCGGTGCCGATCACCGCGGCGGTCTGCGTCACCGGGTTCCCGGCGTCGGCCAGGGCACGGGCGATGCCGAAATCCATCACCTTCACCGCGCCGTTCTTGCTGATCATGATGTTGGCGGGTTTGACGTCGCGGTGGATGATGCCGTGCTGGTGGCTGAAGTTGAGCGCCTGGCAGGCGTCGGCGATGACCTCGATGGCGCGCTGCGACGGCATCGGTCCCTCACCGTGCACGATGTCGCGCAGCGTGACGCCGTCGACGTACTCCATCACAATGTAGGGGAGCGGGCCCGTCGGGGTCTCCGCCTCGCCGGTGTCGTACACCGCGACGATCGCGGGGTGGTTCAGCGCCGCCGCGTTCTGCGCCTCGCGGCGGAACCGCAGATAGAAGCTGGGGTCACGGGCCAGGTCGGCGCGCAGCACCTTGATCGCGACGTCGCGGTGTAACCGCAGGTCACGGGCCAGGTGGACTTCGGACATACCGCCGAAGCCCAGGATCTCGCCGACTTCGTAGCGGTCGGAGAGGTGTTGTGGGGTTGTCATCGCAGCATCTGTTCTGAGGCCGTCCGGAGCCGCGTCACCGAAAGAGGCGACGCGCTGTCGAGGGAGCGGGATACCCAATATCGGTCGGGTTCATGACCGCCGGCCCCGGCCGGCGCGGCCGCGGGAGTCTCCGGTGGTGGCGCTGTCTGCGAGGTCGGTGTTTCGGTGACGGTGGTGGGTTCGGGCGCGCGGTCTCGACGGTCCTGTGCGTTGAGCACGATCAGGATCGCGATGACGATCGCCAGCGCCCCCAGCACGCCGGCGGCCCACAACAGCGCCCGCTGACCCGAGGAGAAGGTGCGTCGAGGTGGCGGCGCCGAGCGGTGCTGGCTGCCCGTGGCCCGCGTCCGCGCGGCCGTCGCAGGTGCGCGGCCGGTGGCTTCAGCGGGGCGGGGCGCTATGGCAGGCGGTACCGCGGTGGGGGCGGCGCGTCCGAGGGACGGGGCCGCGTTGGGCCTGGGGGGCCGGCGGCCGGACCGGACCGCGGCGACGGCGTCGGCGAACGGCCCACCGGACTTGTAGCGCATGCCGGGGTTCTTGACGAGGGTGATCTCGATCAGTTCGCGGACGTTGGGCGGCAGGTCGGCGGGCAGCGGGGGAGGGTTCTCCTTGATGTGCTTCATCGCCACGGTCAGTGCGCCGTCGCCGGTGAAGGGCCGTTTGCCCGACACCGACTCGTAGCCGACCACACCCAGGGAGTAGACGTCGCTGGCGGCCGTCGCGTCATGGCCGAGCGCCTGCTCGGGCGCGATGTACTGGGCGGTGCCCATCACCATGCCGGTCTGGGTCACGGGGGCGGCGTCGACGGCCTTGGCGATGCCGAAATCGGTCAGCTTCACCTGCCCGGTGGGGGTGATGAGGATGTTGCCAGGCTTGACGTCGCGGTGCACCAGGCCCGCGGTGTGGGCCACCTGAAGCGCCCTGCCGGTCTGCTCGAGCATGTCCAGCGCGTGCCGCAGCGACAGCCGCCCGGTCCGCTTGATCACCGAGTTCAGCGGTTCCCCGTTGACCAGTTCCATCACCAGGTAGGCCGTGCGACCTTCGCCGTCGATGTCGGTCTCGCCGTAGTCGTACACGCCGGCGATACCCGGATGGTTGAGCATTGCGACCGTGCGCGCCTCGGCGCGGAACCGCTCCACGAACTCGGGGTCGGTCGAATACTCGGCCTTGAGCACCTTGATCGCGACGCGGCGGCCCAGCCGGGAGTCGACTCCCTCCCAGACCTGGCCCATGCCGCCGGTGGCGATCAGACGCTGCAGGCGATAGCGGCCGGACAGGGTCACTCCGACGCGGGCGCTCACGAGGCCTCCCGCAGTGCCGCGGCGATCGTCGCGCGGCCGATCGGAGCCGCCACCGCCCCACCGGTCGCCGACAGGCGCTCGCCGCCGTTCTCGACGAGTACCGCGACCGCGACCTTCGGTGCCTGAGCGGGCGCAAAAGCGATGTACCAGGCATGCGGCGGCGTGTTACGCGGATCCGTACCGTGCTCCGCAGTGCCGGTCTTGGATGCGATCTGCACGCCGGCGATGGCTCCCTTCTGCTGAGTCACCTGCTCGGCGGCGACCATCAAGTCCGTAAGTGTATCCGCGACCTGTTCGGAGACTGCTCGCCGCTCTTCGACGGGTTCGGTCGTGGCGAGGTTGGCGAGGTCGGGACCCCGCAGGCTGTCGACCAGGTAGGGCCGCATCGTGACCCCCTTGTTGGCGATGGTCGCCGCGATCATCGCGTTCTGCAGGGGCGTCAGCGCCACGTCCTTCTGTCCGATGCTCGACATTCCGAGCGCAGCGTTGTCGGCGATCGGGCCGACCGCCGACTCCACGACCTGCAGCGGAATGGGCGGGGGGAGTACGCCGACCCCGAACGCCTGCGCCGTGGAGCGGAGCCTGTCGGCGCCGGTCTCGATGCCCAGTTCGACGAAAGCGGTGTTGCAGGAGTTGGCGAACGCATAGCGCAGCGTCGCCGTCGGTCCACCGCCACACGGGGTGCCACCGAAGTTCTCCAGCGTCGCGGTGCTGTTGGGAAGCGGGATCTCCGCCCGTGCGGTCAGCTCGGTGTCCGGGGTGGCTCCCGACTGCAGCGCCGCCGCGGTGGTGAGCACCTTGAAGGTGGAGCCGGGCGGGTAGGTCTCGGAGATCGCCCGGTTCAGCAGCGGGGAGTCGGGATCGTCCCGCAGCTGTGCCCAGGCGGTCGCCTGGTCGGAGATGTCGTGGGTGGCCAACAGGTTCGGATCGTAGGACGGCGACGACACCATCGCCAGGATCTTGCCGGTCGACGGCTCCAGGGCGACGACAGCGCCCCGGCAGGGCCCGTCGCAGCCGTCCTGCATGGCGTCCCAGGCGGCCTGCTGGACCTGCGGATTGATCGTGGTGTCGACGTTGCCTCCGCGAGGGTCGCGGCCGGTGAAGAAGTCGGCGAGCCGGCGGCCGAACAGCCGTTGGTCGGAGCCGTTGAGGATGGTGTCCTCGGCGCGCTCCAGGCCGGTGCTCGAATAGCTCAGCGAGTAGAAGCCGGTGACCGGCGCGTAGGTCAGCGGGTTGGGGTAGACCCGCAGGAACCGGTACCGGCCCTGCGTCGACACCGAATAGGCCAGCAGCTGCCCGCCTGCCGAGATCTGGCCGCGCTGGCGGGCGTACTCGTCGAGCAGCACCCGCTGGTTGCGAGGATCCGAACGCAGCCCGTCGGCGGTGAACACCTGGGTCAGGGTGGCGTTGGCGAGCAGCAGCACGACCAGGGCCATGATCATGACGGAGATGCGGCGCAGCGAGGTGTTCATACCTTCCCGATCACCTCGGTGCTGGCTGCCGCGATGGGACCGGCCGGGAGCGCCGCGGCGACGATGGGCCGGCGGGCGGAATGCGAGATCCGAACCAGGATCCCCAGCAGCAGATAATTCGCCACCAGCGACGAGCCGCCGTAGGACATCCACGGCGTGGTCAGACCGGTCAGCGGGATCAGCTTGGTGACACCGCCCACCACGATGAACAACTGGATCGCCAGCGTGGTCGCGAGTCCGGCGGCGAGGAGCTTGCCGAAGCTGTCGCGCACCGCGATCGCGGTCCGCAGGCCGCGAATGATGACGATCGTGTACAGCATGAGAACCGCTGCAAGGCCGACGAGCCCGAGTTCCTCACCGACCGCGGCGATGATGAAGTCGGTGGACGCGGCGGGAACCGTGCCCGGCTGGCCGTTGCCCAACCCGGTGCCGAAGATCCCTCCGGTGGCGAAGCTGAACAGCGACTGCACCATCTGGTAGCCGGCGCCGTCAGGGTCGGCGAACGGATCCCGCCATGTCTGGACCCGGACCCGCACGTGATCGAAAAGGTAGTACGCCGCAATGCTTCCCGCGGCGAACAACGCCAGGCCCAGGACCACCCAGCTGAAGCGTTCGGTGGCGATGTACACCATCACCAGGAACGACGCATAGAGCAGCAGTGAGGTGCCCAGGTCCTTCTCGAAGATCATCACGCCGATCGAGGCGATCCACGCCGCCAGCAGCGGAGCCAGGTCGCGGGGCCGGGGCAGGTCCATCCCGAGCACATGCTTCCCGGCGCTGGTGAACAGGCTGCGCTTGGACACCAACACCGCGGCGAAGAAGATCAGGAGCAGGATCTTGGAGAACTCGGCGGGCTGAATCGAGAAGCCCGGCAACTGAATCCAGATCTTGGCGCCGTTCTGCTCGGACATCGAACGCGGCAGGAGCGCCGGTATCGCCAGCAGTGCCAGACCGGCCAGCCCGCACAGGTAGCCGTACCGGGACAACAGTCGGTGATCGCGCAGGAAGATCACCACCAGCGAGAAGCCGACGACACCGACCAGCGTCCACAGCATCTGTTGGTTCGCCGTGCCGCCCAGACCCTGCGAGGCGTTCTCCCCCTCGGCGACGTCGAGGCGGTGAATCATCACCAGCCCAAGGCCGTTCAGCAGCGCCACCACGGGAAGGAGCAGCGGGTCGGCGTAGGGGGTGAAGCGCCGCACCGCCAGGTGCGCGCCGAGGAACAGGGCGAGATACGCGACGGTGTACTGCGCCAGGTCCCAGCGCAGGCCCTGTTCCTGGTTGGCCTCGACGAGCAACAGCGCCACAGTGGTGATCACCGCGGCGAAGCCCAGCAGCAGTAGCTCTTCGTTGCGGCGGTTCGGCAGGGGAGGCGTCACGGCGACGGGTGCCTGCGGCTGGGTCGTCATTCCTCGACTCCCACTCGTCCCCTGCCCTTCGGGCGTGGGCCCCCCGGTCCGCGCTCGTGCCTCGCTGCGATCCTCACTCGCGCTCGCCTTCGGGGTGTCGTCATGTCACTTCCCGGCAGTTCGTTCCCGGCTCAGGTGGTGGGGGCGGCAGCGCGGTCACGGTCGGCGACGGTGGCGGTGGGCCGTGAGGCACGGGGGAGCCGGTGACCGTCCGGGGTGTCTCGGGTGCGCTGGTACGCGGAACATCGCTCGGCCCAGGGGTTTCCGACGTCGATGGCGGAGTGGCGGGCCGGGGCGACGGCGGAGGTGTCGTGGCGGGTCTCGGGGTGGGACGCGGTGCGCACACCGGAAGCACCGAGCTGCGGGAGAGTTCCTCGATCTGGCTGATGGCTTCGTCGAGCGTGCCCGAAGGGAGGCCGGCGATCACCTGCGCCCGCTCGGAGGGGCGCATGTCGTCGACGCCGAGCAGCCGGCAGTCCAGGTCGTCGCGGGACTGGCCCGCGCTGATGAGGGAGAGTTCGTTGCGGGTGTTCAAGCAGCCGAGGAGATAAGGCTCCTGCAGTGAGAGTCCGAGAAACGAACCCTGGACACCCCGCATGATCGAGACGGTGCCGTCGTGTTCGCTCACGTAGTAGTTGTTGCGCACGATCTCGCGTCCGACGGCCAGGCCGGCGAGCACCACCAGGATCAGCACTGCGGCAGTGATGAACATGCGGCGCCGTGAGCGGGGCCGCGGCGGCGGCTCTTCAGATTGCGGCACAACGCGTTTGGCGACGTTTCGTTTCGGGTTGAACGCCGATGCCCGGCCGGCGGCGGTGTTCGGCGGGGCGCTCTGGTCGTCGTCGCCGGAGACCGCACCCGCCAGGATCGGCTGCGTCTGGCCGTAGTCGTAGTCGACGACGTCGGCCACGACTACCGTGACGTTGTCGGGCCCGCCGCCGCGCAGGGCCAACTCGATGAGCCGGTCGGCGCTTTCGGCGACGTCGGAGATCTGCAGCGCCTCGAGGATGGTGTCGTGGCTGACCGGATCGGACAGTCCGTCGGAGCACAGCAGGTAGCGGTCACCGGCACGGGCCTCGCGCATGATCAGCGTCGGCTCCACCTCGTGACCGGTCAGCGCGCGCATGATCAGCGAGCGCTGCGGATGGCTGTGCGCCTCCTCGGCGGTGATGCGGCCCTCGTCGACCAGCGTCTGGACGAACGTGTCGTCCTTGGTGATCTGGGTGAGCTCACCGTCGCGCAACATGTAGCCGCGGGAATCGCCGATGTGCACCAGACCAAGTCGATTGCCTGCGAACAGGATCGCCGTCAGCGTGGTGCCCATGCCCTCGAGTTCGGGGTCGGCCTCCACGTGCTCGGCGATCGCCGAATTGCCCTCGCGGACCGCGGCGTCGAGCTTGCTGAGCAGGTCCCCGCCGGGCTCGTCGTCGTCGAGGTGGGCCAGGGCGGCGATGACCAGCTGGGAGGCCACCTCTCCGGCTGCGTGGCCGCCCATCCCGTCGGCGAGCGCCAGCAGGCGCGCGCCGGCATAGACGGAGTCCTCGTTGTTGGCGCGCACCAACCCGCGGTCGCTGCGCGCGGCGTATCGAAGTACGAGTGTCACATCGCTCCTCGCGTGCGCGGCGTCACGGGCGCAGCTCGATCACCGTCTTGCCGATCCGCACCGGCGTGCCCATCGGAACGCGTACCGCCGTCGTCACCTTCGCCCTGTCGAGGTATGTACCGTTGGTCGATCCTAGGTCCTCTACATACCATTCAGGACCTCGTGGCGAGAGCCTGGCATGGCGCGTCGAGGCGTAATCGTCGGTGAGCACCAGAGTGGAGTCATCGGCGCGACCGATCAGCACCGGCTGGGTGCCCAGCGGGATGCGGGTGCCCTTGAGCGCGCCGTCGGTGACGACCAGCTGCCGGGGGACGTTCCTGCGGCCACGGCTGGGCAGCAGCGACCCGCGAAGCGGGAGTCCGCGGCGCACCATCACCGAGCCCGTCGGTGCGTAGATGTCGGTGCGCAGGATGCGCAGCACCGACCAGATGAACAGCCACAGCAGCAGCAGGAAGCCGACACGGGTCAGCTGCAGTACCAGCCCCTGCATCTGACGTCCTCTCCGTCCCCGGGATACTCCTCGCGTAAGCGCTCGTCGGCCCCTTTCGGCACCGCCACCATACTTGGGTGTCGATCGACGTGAGGGTCAAGCAGACCGCTTTTCTCCGAGCGGTTGCCCCTCAGTGAACGCGGACGATGATCTCGGAGTGTCCGAGCCGGATGACGTCGCCGTCGGCCAGCTGCCACTCCTGTACCGGAGCGTTGTTCACCGTCGTGCCATTGGTGGAGTTGAGGTCCGACAATAGCGCGACCTGGCCGTCCCAGCGGATCTCCAGGTGCCTGCGGGACACTCCCGTGTCGGGCAACCGGAACTGGGCGTCCTGGCCGCGACCGATCACGTTGGCGCCCTCACGCAGCTGGTAGGTGCGGCCGCTGCCGTCGTCCAGTTGCAGGGTGACCGTCGAACCGGCCGACGGGTAGTCGCCCTGGGCTCCGTAGCCGGCGGTGCCGTATCCGCCGGCGCCGTAACCCTGATCGGCGTACCCGTGGTCGCCGTAACCCTGGTCGGCATAACCGGCAGGGGCCTCGCCGTAGCGCCCGTAGTCAGGCTGGGCGTAATCCTGCCGACCGTAGGCCTGGCCGCCCTGAGCGCCGTAACCGCCGCCCTGGTCGGGGTAGCCACCGTGATCGGGGTAGCCACCGTGATCGGGGTAGCCACCCTGGTCCGGGTAGGACGGACGGCCCGGCGGGGGATAGCCGCCCTCGTCGGGGCGTCCCGGCGGCCTGCCGTAGTCGTAGTCGTTGCCGGGGCCTGCCGGGGGCGCGCCGTAGCCGGGCTGCCCACCGGGAGGCGGGCCGTAGCCGGCGGGCGCCTGCCGGTAGCCCTGGTCGGGGTAGCCGCCCTGGGGCGGGGGACCGTAGCCCGCGGGCGGACGCTGCTCGTAGGACGGAGGCGGGTAACCCTGGTCGGGGTAGCCGCCCTGGTCCGGATAGCCACCCTGATCCGGGTAGCCCCCACGGGGCGGATAGTTGGGCTCACCCTGAGGGGGGTAGCCACCCTGCTCGGACGGCGGGTATTGGCCGCGCTGCTCCTCGGGACGGTTGTAGCGCTCTTCTTCGGACCTGTTGTAGTACTCGTCCGCGGGCCGACCCTGTCCCTGGCCGCGGTAACTCGGATTGTCGGTCATCGGTGGAACTCCTGGTTCTGCGTTGGACGAAAGTTCTCGAGGTGGGGCGGGTTCGCCTGTGGTCGAGTCGGGGTTGACCGCACCACGCGCGCGAAACTGTCCGGTGTGCAGGTTGGGCGACTGCTCGAATCTGACAACCACATCACCATACGTTTGCCACCCCTGCTCATGGATGTATCCCTCCAAGTGCCTGGCGAACGTGGTCGAGGTGATGTCCGGATCGGCACTCACCTTGCGGTAATCAGGCACACTGAGGGTAATGACGTAGTCGTTCGGGGCCAAAATGCGGCGGCCCGGGATTTCTCGAGCACCCGAGTCGGCCTCCCGGCGGAGCAGCGACTCCACTTCCTGGGGCACGATCGATCCTCCGAAAACCCTGGCAAATGCGTCGCCGACCGTGTTCTCGAGCTTGCGCTCGAAGCGGTCGACCAAACCCATGTCCCCGTTCGCCTCCCTCGGCTGTGTATCGATATTCCTGCTCACACGGTTACGCCGCCAGCGTGTCGGCTGGCAGCGTTGCTTGGAAGCATGGTATCGGCCATGTCGGCCGATACGGGACCACCAGAATTGTGAGAATCCCATCGTGGCAGGTCACAGTGCTGCGGCGATCGGTTTTGGCGATCGTGGGGGTCCGCCAGTACGTTTGGAGCGAGGGGTTGCCTGCGTGATAGGCTCCCTCGGTCATTCGGGCGAGTGGCGGAATGGCAGACGCGCTGGCTTCAGGTGCCAGTGTCCTTCGGGACGTGGGGGTTCAAGTCCCCCTTCGCCCACCACGAGGAGTTCTACGGACTCCAAGCACAAAGGTCACGGATCAGAAATGGTTCGTGACCTTTGTGTTTGTTGGGTAATGCCGGAGTGAACCTCCCGACGGCAGGATCGCGGGATTTCGAGTGGCAAGTCCCCAGCGGATTGTTCTGGCTTGCCGTCATCTCGATCTGCGAGCTCGACCCTCCGCGTTGTCGCCACTTGTCGGCGGGGTCCTATATACAGTTCCGTTCAATTCAGGACGATGAGTTGAGGGGGTCTCCGCCGTGATCACCGGTGAGTTGAAGAGCAAGGTCGACCGGGTCTGGGACGCATTCTGGTCGGGCGGCATCTCCAACCCGCTAGAGGTCATCGAGCAGATCACCTGCCTGTTATTCATCCGACGCCTAGATGACCTGGAGACTCTGGAGGAGCGCAAAGCTCGCCTCGGCGCTGCTGGTGAGCTCCGTTTCGGTTCGGATCAACAAGAGCTCCGGTGGTCGCGTTTCAAGAATGAGGAGCCGGCTGTCATGTTCGCGACGGTTGGGGAGAAGGTCTTCCCGTTCCTGCGGACCCTCGGTGGCGATGGCTCAACCTATGGCGAGCATATGAAGGACGCCCGGTTCACGATCCCAACCCCGCAGCTGTTGTCGCGGGTAGTCGACCTGCTCGACGAGATCCCGATGGCCGATCGCGACACCAACGGCGACTTGTACGAGTACATGCTTTCTAAGATCGCCAGTGCCGGTCAGAACGGTCAGTTCCGCACCCCGCGGCACATCATCAAGTTGATGGTCGACATGATGGCGCCGACACCGACGGACGAGATCTGTGACCCAGCGGCCGGTACCGCTGGCTTCCTTGTAGCCGCGTCCGAGTACATCCGCGAGAAGCACCCGGGGGTGCTGACCGATGCCGCACAGCGAAAGCACTTCCACGCCAGCATGTTCCATGGCTATGACTTCGACAACACCATGTTGCGGATTGCAAGCATGAATATGTTGATGCACGGCATCGAATCGCCCGATATTCGGTACCGCGACTCGCTGTCGGAAGGTGCAAGTGAAGACACCGAGAAGTACACGCTGATCCTCGCCAACCCGCCTTTCGCTGGCTCGCTGGACTACGAGTCGACATCCAAGGATCTGCAGCGGGTCGTGAAGACCAAGAAGACCGAACTGCTGTTCGTGGCGCTGTTCTTGAAGCTACTCAAGCCCGGCGGGCGGGCGGCTGTCATCGTGCCCGAAGGTGTGTTGTTCGGACCATCGAAGGCCCACAAGGAAATTCGCCGCGCGTTGGTCGAAGATCACAAGCTCGACGGGATCGTGAAGCTGCCATCGGGGGTGTTCCGTCCGTACGCTGGCGTGTCGACCGCGATCTTGCTGTTCACCAAGACCAACTCCGGTGGAACCGACAAGGTGTGGTTCTATGACGTCACCGCCGATGGGTTCTCGCTCGACGACAAGCGTAACCCGGTGGATGCCAACGATCTTGGTGATGTGCTGGCCCGGTGGGAGGTCAGGGATTCTTCGGAGTCAGAGCGAGCACTCAACGAGCAGTCGTTCTGCGTGCCGGTCGCCAACATCGTTGCCCAGGGCTACGACCTGTCGCTGAACCGGTACAGGGAGATAGTGCACGACGAGGTGGAACACCGCGAGCCGCTAGAGATCATCGCCGACATCGAGAAATTGGAGGGCGAGATCGCGTCCGGGCTGGCGGAGTTGAAGGCGATGCTGTCGTGAAGATGGTTGCGTTGGGGGATGTTGCCGACATCAACCCGAAGGCAGAGAAGGTCGCACCGGACGAAGAAGTCAGCTTCGTAGGCATGGCCGATCTGGACATCGCGAGCGCTCTGACACAGTCGACAACAGTCCGTCCTTTCCGCGAGGTAAGCAAGGGCTACACCACCTTCGCCGATGGCGACATCCTCGTGGCCAAGATCACGCCATGCTTTGAGAACAACAAAATCGGGCAGGCGCAACTCAGCTGCAAGATCGGCGTCGGGTCGACCGAGTTTCACGTGGTGCGCCCTTCGGAGCGGCTCCATGACCGATATCTCCTGCACTTCCTGCGGCAGGACCGAGTACGTCGCGCAGGGGAGCGGCGGATGACCGGTAGCGCAGGCCAACGTCGTGTCCCCGTGAACTTTGTTGAGGGCCTGCGCGTCCCCCTTCCTTCACTCGACGAGCAGCGGCGCATCGCCGCGATCCTCGACAGTGCTGGTGCGCTCCGGACACAGAACTTGAGCGTGATGGCAAAAGTCGGTGGATTAGAGCAGGCAACCTTCGTTGAGATGTTTGGTGATCCCATCTCAAACCCTCATGGCTATCCCGTTGAGCGACTGGGAGACGTGGGAAAACTAGACCGAGGAGTGTCGAAGCACCGACCTCGCAACGACCCGGCACTTCTCGGGGGGCCGTACCCTTTGATTCAAACGGGCGATGTTGCTCGCGCGGGTGGAACAATTTCTACGTATAATTCTACGTACTCTGAGCTTGGGCTTGCCCAGAGCAAGCTATGGCCCGCCGGGACACTTTGCATCACAATCGCGGCGAACATCGCACAAACGGGCGTCTTGGAGTTCGACGCTTGCTTTCCTGATAGCGTTGTTGGTTTCACGGCTGACGAAGCGACTACCACTTACGTACGGACTTGGCTTACGTTTCTTCAGGCAACCCTGGAAGCGGCTGCGCCTCAGTCTGCGCAGCGAAACATCAATCTGGCGATTCTCCGCGACCTTCCGATCCCCCTTCCACCTGTGGCGGACCGCGAGCACTTTCGTGGATGCCTCCGGGCGATGCAGGAAACGAGGGCAGTTGTGGTCCGGCGCGGGCAGCAGCTTGACGGAGTCTTCTTTTCACTCCAATCACGCGCGTTCTCCGGACAGCTGTGAGGTAACGGCATGTCCAACTTTGCCTTTGTGCAGACGGTCGCTTGGCCAGAGATGCACGCTGACTGCGCGCGGGCGGAGAGCTACGCCACGAGCGACCCACGCTCGGCGTGCTTCTATAGCCGCCGGACCATCGAGCACCTGGTCGACTACCTGTATGACGTTCTAGCGCTGCCGCTGCCATACAAGAACGACTTGGCAGCCAAGATCAACGATGCGGCGTTCAAGTCGAAGGTCGGCGTAGGGATTGCGACCAAGCTGAACCTGATCCGGAAGCTCGGCAACGCAGCTGTCCATGACGCGCAGTCCATCCCGCCGCGGGCCGCGTTGGACGTGCTGCGAGAACTACACCACGTGATGCTGTGGGCGGCATTCCGGTATTCGACTCAGCCGCAGGCAGTTCCGATGAAGGCCGCCTTCGACCCAAAGATCGCCGCCAAGGCCGCTCCGCTGACGCGGCAGGAAGTCGCCCAGCTCGCCGCGAAGTTCGCCGCTCAGGATGAAGCCCATGCCAAGGCGCTGGCGGAGAAGGACGAGCTGGCTGCGTCGCAGGCCGCCGAGATCGCGGCCTTGCGCGAGGCTGTCAAGCAGGTGCAAGCCACCAACCAGCAGACCGACGATCGCGACTACAACGAGGCGGACACCCGAGATCGGTTCATCGACGTCATGCTCGCCGAAGCAGGCTGGCCCCTGACAGACACCAAGGACCGCGAGTTCCCGGTCACCGGCATGCCCAATGGCGACGGCAAGGGGTTCGTCGACTACCTCTTGTGGGGTGCAGACGGTCTCCCGTTGGCGATTGTGGAGGCCAAACGGACGACCAAGAGCCCGCAGGTCGGCCAGCAGCAGGCCAAGCTGTACGCAGACTGCCTGGAGCAGATGACAGGGCGTCGGCCGGTCATCTTCTATACCAACGGTTTCGAGCACTGGATCTGGGATGACACCGGCGGCTACCCTCCTCGGGAGATCCAGGGTTTCTACACCCGGGAGGAGCTGGAGCTTCTGATTCAGCGCCGCGACACCCGCAAGCCGTTGTCCAACATGCCGATCGACTCGGCCATCGTCGAACGGCACTATCAACACCGTGCGATCCGCGCGATCGACGACGCGTTCACCGCTAAGGAACGCGACGCCCTATTGGTGATGGCCACCGGATCGGGGAAGACCCGCACCGTCATCGCTCTGGTGAAACAGCTGATGGAAGCCAACTGGGCTAAACGGGTCCTCTTCCTCGCCGACCGCACAGCCCTGGTCACCCAGGCCGCCAACGCTTTCAAGGCACACCTGCCAGATGCCACCACCGTGAACCTGGTGACCGAGAAGATCACCGACGGGCGGGTGTACGTGTGCACTTACCCGACGATGATGAACCTCATCAACGAGACCGACTCTGGCACCAGGAAATTCGGACCCGGCTACTTCGACCTCGTCGTCATCGACGAAGCCCACCGGTCGGTCTACCAGAAGTACGGTGCCATCTTCGACTGGTACGACTCACTGCTCGTCGGCCTGACCGCCACGCCCAAGGACGAAGTCGACCACAACACCTACCGACTGTTCCACCTCGAAGACGGTGTGCCCACCGACGCCTACAGCCTCGACGACGCCGTCAAGGAAGGCTTCCTGGTGCCTGCTGTCGGGATCTCCGTAGGCACCAAGTTCTTGCGCCAAGGCATCCGCTACGCCGATCTCCCCGAACAGGAGAAGGACGACTGGGACGCCCTGGACTGGGGCGAGGGTGACCCGCCGGATGAGGTCGGCGCCGAGGAGATCAACCGGTTCCTGTTCAACGAGGACACCGTCGACAAGGTGCTCGCCGAACTGATGAGCAAGGGCCACCGTGTAGCCGCAGGCGACCGGCTCGGCAAGACCATCATCTTCGCCAAGAACCAGGCGCACGCTGAGTTCATTGCTCGACGGTTCGACGTCCAATATCCGCAATACGCCGGAACATTTGCCCGCGTCATCACCCACAGCACTGCATATGCCCAGTCGCTGATCGACGACTTCTCGGTCACCGACAAGGCCCCACACATCGCGATATCGGTTGACATGCTCGACACTGGCATCGACGTCCCCGACGTTGTCAACCTCGTCTTCTTCAAGCTCGTTCGGTCCAAGACCAAGTTTTGGCAAATGATCGGCCGTGGTACCCGTCTCCGTCCCGACCTCTTCGGGCCCGGCAAGGACAAGCAGAACTTCTACGTCTTCGACTTTTGCGGCAACCTCGAGTTCTTCAGCCAGGACCTGCCGGGATCGGAAGGCTCGTTCCAGAAGTCATTGAACCAGCGGCTTTTCGAAACGCGCCTCGGGCTGATCACCGCCATCGACCACGCCTGGCCGCCCTCGGAGCCAGAACCCGAAGAGGGGCAGGGCAGCGAGACCGAACGAGGATTGCGGGTCGATGTCGCGTGGTCGCTCCATCGGGCTGTCACGGGGATGAACCTGGACAACTTCCTGGTGCGACCACACCGCAGGCTGGTCGAGCAGTACTCGCAGTGGGCGGCGTGGACATCGTTGACGCCCGAGGTGGCCGGCGATGTCGCCGAACACCTCGCCGGGCTGCCGTCGGCGCACAAGGATGACGACGAGGACGCCAAGCGCTTCGACATGCTCGTCTTGCGTCGTCAGCTCGCCCAACTCGAAGGCGACGCCGTCGCGGCCGAACGGCTACGCGAACAGATCCAGAACATCGCGACTGGCCTGCTGAGCCAGACAGCGATTCCTTCCGTTGCGGCACAACAGGTTCTGCTCGAAGAGGTCGGTAGCGACGATTGGTGGGTCGACGTCACCTTGCCGATGCTCGAATCCGTGCGGCGCAAGTTACGCGGTCTGCTCCGGTTCCTGGAGAAGGTGAAACGGAATCAGGTCTACACCGACTTTGCCGACGAACTCAGCGAAGCCACCCTCGTTGATCTCCCAGGGGTCACGCCCGGCACCAACTGGGAGCGTTTTCAGGCCAAGGCCCGCGCGTATCTCAGACAGCACGAGGATCATGTTGCGCTGCAACGCTTACGACGCAATAAGCCCTTGACCCCCGATGACCTCGCTTCGTTGGAGCAGATGCTCATCGACAGCGGTACGGGAGAGCAAGCCGACATTGAGCTGGCCAAGGAGCAGTCGCATGGCCTGGGGTTGTTCGTGCGGTCACTAGTCGGGCTGGACAGCGAGGCCGCTACTGAGGCGTTTGGTACGTACCTGGATGGCACGCGATTCAATGCCGATCAGATCCGCTTCGTGAACCTCATCGTCACCGAACTAACGGCCAACGGCTTCATGGAGCCCGTGCGGCTTTACGAGTCGCCCTACATCGACCATGCACCGACCGGGCCGGACGATGTGTTCGGCGAGGCGGAAGTCGACAACATTGTGGCCATCCTGAACACCGTGCGGGACAACGCAGCTCCGAAAGACGGCGCTGCGTGACGAGGGACAACAGGGGACCAGATGAATGAACCGGATTCGAACAAGCTTCTTCAGGCTCTGGACAAATCGATCGAGACGGCAGGTAAGTTGGCGCGTCAGCGTGTAGTGGCGCTGCGGTCCAAGCATCCTCATCTGTCCGACGAGCAGCTCTTGAAAAAGGTCGATACGACCTTTACGTCTGCAGTGACGACGACGGGCGCTGCGACAGGAGCGATGGCCGCGGCACCCGGTGTTGGCACTGCTGCGGGACTTGTTGCGGCCGCTGGCGATACGTCCTGGTTCCTCGCCGCTGCAGCCGCTTATGTTCTAAGCGCAGCAGAGCTTCGCGGTGTCAAGGTAGAGGACTTTGAGCACCAGCGGGCGCTAGTGCTCATGGTTCTGGCTGGCGGCGGTGGGTCAACGTTCTTTACTAGCGCAGCGAGCCGAACAGGGCCTCACCTCGGAAAGATCGTGACGAACGCGGTGCCACTTTCCACGATTCGGTCGATCAATAAGGTTCTGGGAGCTCACTTCATCACCAAGTACGGAACAAAACGGGGCATCATCGCCATCGGGAAGGTGGCGCCGTTCGGCGTGGGGTTCGCGATCGGGGCCGGCGGCAACCTAATTATGGCCCGTGGAGTGATTAAGACCGCGAGAATCATGTTTGACTCCGCAGACGCTCTGAACCACGCGGACACCGGCGCATAGTCGTTGTAGTGTCACGGACCCGCGTCAACGCGGCGTAACGGTGGCACTGACCAGGGACCCGATTGAGGTCTACTGACACGCGGAGCTACCGTCCGACCTGCGAGCGAATTTAACTCATGTATTGAAATCGCACGCATACAGAATTTCCGCAGTAACCTGCGTTGCTGGTCCGCCCACAAATTAGCGTCACCACGAGCGGCTAGCTACGCCGATGATGAAACAGGCGCCCAATAGTCTTGAGCTTTTCCCGCTCCTCCGACTCCACCGTCAGCCGGTTCGGCTCCGGACCCAGATTACTTGTGTACTTCCCGCCAGAGGAATAGGGCGCCGAAGTTGGCACGGTGGACTGCCAGAGTTGCAACTGCGCAATGCGAAGGCCAGGCCGGAGTACGATCGGCACGGTTCCAGCGTTGAACAGCTCCAAGGTCAAAATTCCCTTATAGCCAGGTTGGACGAGTACAGCCGTAGCGACCAGTAGACCCAGCCGACCCCAAGATGACCGGGTAAGAACCTGACCGATGAGGTCAGGCGGCAACGACACGAACTCCATCGTATGACCCAAAACAAACTGAGCTGGGTGAATTGTAAATTCACCACCTAACGGTATATACGATGAGGTTAATTCAACTATCCCGGATAGCGCATCGACAGGATCGATTGATTGTTGTTGATGTCGTGTAGTTTCGATAAATTCGGTGCCCAGCCGAAGGTCGATGGTTCCAGGACCAACTTGCTGTTCGAGGTCTAATAAAGGCGAGACGACCAGTCGATCTCGGACATCGTCGCGCCGAAGTGCAGCCAAGATACCGTCGCGCAGCAGTGCGCTCATGATTGATCCCAAAGCCGCTTAATGGACGACAGCTCAACCGCTTTCAGTAGCATTGCATTTAAATCCACCTCTGTCGGTGCGTGGGCGAGGGTGTCTGTAAAGGGTTTGTCCTGCGCCAACACGTATGTCCAACCAGCTAGGACGATCACCCAGGGGTCGACGGGGGTGGAGCCGCACTCCACGGGCGGGATGCCCGCGTCAATATCCGCGACAGCAGAAGTGAGTTGGGCTTGCAGATTATCTGAATAGAGAAGTTCGCGACCCTCGGTGAATTCCATTGCTACCGAATCGATCTGCGGTGAAACTGAGTCAGCAATTTTGCGGATTGTGACGATTGGATCAGCTTCGTCGGGAATTTCTCTCGCCATAGCTTCAAACCATCGCAACATATCGGGCGCCTTGGAGCGGAGAAACGGAATCCACCCCAGACCGTCGAGAATTCGCAGACACGCCGATATTCGATAGCTGGTGGGAGGATGCGTTTGACTGCCTGCAGTCGTTAGCTGCGGAAGAAACGCCGCGAGCGCGAGCAGGTGACTCGGGCCAGTGAGAGCCGTAGCGACAGCATCACATAACAGTTCTTGCAACCAGTGATGAGCTGCATACAGCGCCTTCTGCATGTTCGGCGTTGTATCGAACATTGCAGCCAGACTGGTGTAATCCACTTGCTCCAGTACTTTGGACAACAGACTATCGTCTTCTTGACCGGTCGCGACGTCGACAACTGTGTGGGCTGCCTCATGGGCGATGATCGGAGAAAGCAGCATGTTGCAGGGGCTTTGAGCAGGGAGCAAGAAGATGACCAGCTTCTCTTCTCCGCGCGCGTCCTGCTTGTCGGCGCCTTCGCCAGATGGCAGCGACAAATCTGGAGTGATCACATGCGGCTCAGGAATGCAGGCGTACATGTTGCGTGAGTCAAGAAAGATGAGTGCGTCGATGTTCTCGCCGATAACCTGGTTTGCTGTCAGGTCAACAAGGTGCAGAAGACCCACTGGGATGTCCTGGCGCCCCACCGCTTCGCCAGACCAAGACAGAAGATGGTGAATTTCGTCCAGCACCGTCATGAGTCGGTGTTGTCGCCGGCACAGCAGCAGACGTTCTTCGTCGTCACCAGCTTCGATAGCTTCGGAAGCAATTTCAGCGCGTCTGCTGCGTGCCCGCACAATTTGATTCCGTAGAACAGTGGTTAGCGTCTCGCCACGCCCCGTTTTGAGCAATTCGATACGTGACGAGAGACTTTCGGCATAGTGCTCGATTCGGCTATCTAAAAACGCGATAGCTTCCGTTTCACCGCTCACGGGCGTTAGGTCCAATGCTCAGCGTGGAATCCGCCAGAGCATTGAAGAATTGCCGTAGGTTGTTGAGGTCGTCTTTTTGGGAAGAGCCATCCAGCAAGTCTTGCAACTGCGTACGAATGTGCGCGACCATCGTAGCGATAAGCTCGGTCGGCACGCTTTCATCCCCTAGTTCTTCCGATGCCGGAAGATCGGGTGCCCCATAATGACTGATGAACTTGAGTGCACGCACTCCAGTAAAGTTTACGGGCATCCGGTCGGAGGGTTCATGTGCCTCGACAATTAGGTCCAGTAAACGGCGAGCCTCCTCCACCGCATCCTGATACTTCGCCCACTCCCGGCCATTGATTTCACGATGAACGGCGAGGCTGACTTTGTCTGCCAGATCGCCGAGGTGATTAGTCATCCTGGCCTGAACGGCCTCGTCCGGACTCTCGGAGCGCAGATTTCTCAAGACACCATGTTGCTGAACTGCGTAACTCATCGACCCTCCTGTGTCTGGTTGTCAGGGTAGGCGACGCCGGCGCTGATAGCGCGAGTTGCACAAAGCTCTCGGCAGGTAGCCCAGAAGTTGGTCTCCTCGGCCTGGAAGTACACGCTTCGCATGCCTGCAACCTGAGGCTGCCGCACGAGCATCCCGGAGTTCTCGAAGATACCGATTTCTTTGCTGACGCATGACAGGCTGGGCGCATGTGGCAGCTCTTCATGCAAGGACGACAGTGTGAAGACTGCGCCGGACTCGATCGCCGCCCCAATCTCCAGGCGGTAATACGCTCCAAACAAAGACTTCGAAAGGGCTCGAACATGTTCCATGATTCATGGAACGTAGAACAGTGGCCACTGAGTTTCCGGCAGGCGCGCCGAGGTTTAGTACTCGAACACATGTGCTAATGCTACCGATGGAGGCTGACACAAACGTATGCGCAGCTCAGAGACGAGATGGGATGGACCACAGCGTGACACCGTATGAGTTGAGGAGCGACGACGGCTGGACTGCCGACATCGTTGCAGCTGTCCAGAGCGGCGACGCCACCGTCGAGGCTAGCCGCGTAGCTGGGACGGTCGAAGTGACACTAACGGCAAAGTGTCCCCGCTGTGGCCATTCCTTCAGCGACACTGAGAGGCGCCGCGGACTAGTTGATAGATTCGCTCCGATGGGGCGGACCCCGAGTTTTGGACCGAAGGAGCCGATCCCCGCGACGTTGAGATGCGCTTGTGCTGAAGCTCACGACGGAACGCCAACCGGCCTCAGTGGCTGCGGCGCAACCTTCGGGCTGGAGGTTCAGGTTGACTAAGCTAACGGTCAGTGGCGTCTCGGCTCGCCCGCTCTCGGCGGAGGCCATCAGGGATCGTGAACTGTTTGATGCCATGATCGATCGTGGGGCGCAATGGACCGCGACATCGGCCGCCAAGTGGCAGGCGGGACTGCTAGCCATCGTGGGCTTCTTGACTGGTGGACTGTTCTTGAAAGATCCTAAAGACGCGCAGTTGCTCAGTCACCCGTGGAATCATGTCGTTGTGTTCGCAATTGTTGCGGCACTGGCCGCCGCGTCGGCTGGCTTATTGTTATTTACCGCGGTGTCCGCTGGCGTGGTCGTTACGGCTAATCGCGATCGCGTCGCGAAAAAGTATGGTGCCATTAGTGCCTTCATACGGCATCGGGAACGTCGGGCGTCGCACTGCACACTGATTGGAATATGGCTCGCCTACGTATCAATAGCCTTGCTGGTGACCGGCGCAGGTGTATGGGCACTTGCACCGAGAGATTCAAAGCGCGACAGTTTTCAGATTAAGAACGGCGAACGTCTAGTTTGTGCAAATTCAATAGAGCGTCAAGGTGATGACTGGAGTGTGCTCGACAGCAATAACAAGATCGTGCTCCGCATTCCCATAAAGGCCGGCCTACCGCCGATCGAAGACTGTTAACGCAGCTTCCCTCCGCGTCATCCGCGCTGTGCGGCGGTCAAGGTCTGCCTCGCGAAGCAGCAGCCGCCCCAGTGCGCATCCCTTGGGCACGGCGAGACACTCTCGGCGCAGGACACTCAGCGCGCCGTCGCGCTCTCCGGCAGCAAGCCACTTAGCCGACCCCGGTGTCGGTAGTGGGCCGTACGATCGGCGTCAGCCAGGCCCCGTGTCGGGGACTCGTAGTAACTCCAGGGGGAAGCAGCCTAGTGACAATCCGCAAGGACTCTGAGGGCTCCCTCCAGCAGCGAAAGAACCTACTCGACGACGAGATCCGCAGTTGTTCCCGCTGTGCAGGTATGAACAAAAAAGGCGTGACCCAGGCTGCGCCAGGCTGGGGCAATCTGTATTCACCGGTCGTGATCGTGGGTCAAAGCCTCTGCGAGCAATGCATGAAGCCGCAGGAGCCCTTCTTCGAGGGAAGCGGAAGCTTGCTCAACGAAAGTCTGCGGCTCGCCGGCCGCGCCAAGGACGAGACATTCATCAGCAACGTGGTGCATTGTCACCCGCCCAAGAACCGTGGGTCCCATGAGCACGAGATAGTGAACTGCTCGTCATACCTGCATCGCGAGCTCGAAATGGTCCGTCCACGATTGGTCATCGCGCTCGGTGTCGACGCCAAACGTGTTCTGTCATTCTTCTACCCCTCGGCGCGGGTCTCTCCGTGGCCGTTCCGTGCGCCGAACGGTCGGCAGCCGCGTTCGCCCCACCTTGTTTTCGCCAAGCATCCCGCCTGGATCAAGCGCCAGCACGACAGCGCACTCGAACAGGAGTACGTCCATAGTTTGGCCGACGCCATGCGGTGGGCCTTTCACGATGCTGCCCCCGGTCTTGAGCCCACTTGCGCTGGAATGGCCGACATCAACGTAACGGACTGACCAACGGCCGTAACGACAACTTCGCGTCACTCAGCCAATCAAGCGCCGCTTCGATGGCGGCTATGTGGATTGCGGACGTCGTTCTCGACTCGGTCTTGGTCCACGGGCCAACCGGGATCCGTTGGCCCGTCGAATAATTCGGCTATGTCGGACCATGTCCGCCACTCGCGTGGTGCCGGAGACTCTTCGGACGCCATCGTCGCCACTTCCTTCTGACTCAGCCCGTAACTACCTGAGTCGACATCCCAGCGTAGCGGCGTCGGTCACGTGAGGCGGTCGTTGCTATGTGCTACCGCTCTTAGCGAACCGCGCGGGGATCGACCATCTCGATACGCCAAGAGGAGTATCCCGCTGTGAGGGTGGGAGATATGAGGCGGATACTCAAATCGTGCCGTGAGCGAGGATGGTGAACATCAGGTGGGCTGCCGCCGCTGCCGCTCACGTGTCACCCCTGCGGGTGAGACTGACGCATGTGAGTGACACCGAACCGCAGTGGCGGCACATCTGCGAAGTATGCGGGGTCGAGGAAATACTGACCCCGGGCGACGCATTCGACCTCGGGTGGGACTATCCGCCGCGGATGGGCCAGTTCGGCGTCGTCAGCCCCCGCTGTTGCCCTCTTTGCCCCAACGTCGGAACAGTCTGGTGGGCTCTCGCGATCGACGGCTATACCGAGGACATGCTGACCGAAGGACAGCGGGCGACGGTCAGCCGCATCGCTGGTGAGCCGCGATCGATTGCGGTGCTAGGTGATAACTCGTCGAGGTGAGTCCGTGACGAGCACCGTCGGGGAGCGGAAGGATATCCGGGGGCATGCACCTACTGACCGTGCTGGGTCGCGGCCATCCAGAGCGCGACGTCAATGCGTCGGAGCAGGCTGACGTCGGCCGGTGCATCCGCGCAAACCTGGGCGACGGTCACGCGGCGCGACTCGTCGGACAGTTCGCCCCACATCGAGATCCAGAACCGCGAAGTGGGTGGCTGAAGTAGGTCTTTGACCTTGTTGTCGAGGATGGGGATTAAGCGTGGTCGTTTGGCGGCGAGCAGCTTGCCGGCGATGACCCAGTCGACGCCCGGCAGGGTGCGCAACAGTGTGTGAAGTTCGGCCGCCGGACCGTCCTGCAGTGTCTCCTGGGGAGCGTCCCAGATGTCGACTGAGCGCGGTATCCGCCGCAGCAACGCGTTAAACCGATCAGGTTCGGTGACAAGCAGTTTGGCCGCAGCCTCAGGGGGCACCTGGACGCTGAGTGTCTCGACCGCGACCAGGTCGGAGGCGTCAAATCGGTTGGGGTCGGCGACGGCGCCGAAATGTTCAAACCAGCGTCCGGTGAAACTCGTGAAGTAGCGGTCGTAATCCTCGCCAATCTGCTTGGCGTTGGCTTCGAACCATTCGGCGAGGTCGAAGGCGAATCGGCGTTGCAACGACAATGCTGGTTCTGGTGCCGCGATGGTGTCCGCCTCGGACTCGCGGACCGCGTTGGCGAATGCCTGCAAGAAGTTCGTCTGCTGGCCGCTGCCGGGGAACGGGACGCGGACAGAGCTCACGGGCAGTCCGGCCGCGGCCAGTGCCGCGTATGCCGCGTCGTAGACCGTTGCTTTGATGAGCACGATGCGCTCGGGACCAAGCCCTTGGACTCGGTGTACCAGTTCAGGCACATACGAATTCAGCGGTGTGCTGTCAACGGGATCGGGTTTGAGATCGACGAGGAAGGTGCCCTGCTGTTGCAGCTGTGCGAGCAGTTCGGGCTTGTTTTCGCGGGTGGGTTCGACACCGAGTAGCGATCGGATGACGTGGCGAAACAGGGAGTCATGGGCGTTGACCTCGTGGAAGTAGAAGTAGCGACTGGGGTCAGCCGGCGGTGCTTCGGCAATGAGCAGGAGCCGGATGCGGACTGGCCGGTATCGCTCGGCGGCCTGCCCACGTCGGCTCCGCTGTGCCGCGGCATCGGTGTTGACATCCCCGGACCCCGTACTGCCGGGCAGGTACGTCTCGGGTGTTCTTGATGTGGCTCTGCCCGCGTAATCCCGGCCGGAGCGGCTGGCGGGTCCGTGCTCGCGGCACCACTGGCGACCGGCTTTGTTCTTAACGTGAAGACCGTTGCGGTAGCACTGGTCGTGATCGAAGGTGTTCTCGTCGGACTGGCTTTGGCCGCCGAGGTCAGGTCCCATGGACTCATGCTGCGCCATCACCGGCACTGGAAACCAGTTGGCTTTGCGTAGGGAGAGTGCGGAAAACGCCGTCGTTGTAAGGGCAGTTCAGAACCACGCAGGTTGAGGCCTCTGCGCCCGCCGAATCCTTGATCGTCGACTTCACATGAATCCGGTGTGCGCCGATTGTGTACCGGACATGGGCGTGCTGCTCGCCGTGTGCCGCCGTCATATTGGGGTCACGCGGAATGCGGATGTCGCCGAGCGCAGATGATCCACTCTGGTGTGATGTGTAGCACATTTGGGGTGGTGTCGATTCGACGATGTTGCATTTCCCAACATCGCGGTGCGCCACGCTCCCCCCGTTCGTGAGCGATAGATGGCTGCCCGGCGGAGAGAATTTCCGCCAGCGGTAAACATTCGATTGCCGAGGCAGCCGACACGCCTGACGCGGCATTGACGCTGTTTGCTGGACTCGGCCGTTATTTTCCCGGATATGAACCGGTACTGCGTCGGGACGTTCCCGTGACTCCGCGCCAGGCGCCTCGCCTGCAGCGAGTGCGGGTGGAGCTGAGGCTGTTCCCGGCGACGGCGGAGGCGCTGTATCAGCGCGCGGCGGAGTGGAACGTGTCGATCTCTGAAGC